>OGIA01000193.1_pt1 | contig 87833 bp, 79 predicted proteins | sample 1571671 | NCBI WGS metagenome assembly OGIA01 (sample SAMEA2582027, study PRJEB24529) | metagenome | biome: Human gut stool | place: China | collected 2011
TCTGCTAACGCAGACCGCTCTGCCGCTTAAAAGCCCCACTGGGGCTTTCATTGCTACGCTACGCTCCGCAAGCGCGGTCGCTCCAAACGCGAAATTTTAAATAATAATTCCGCTGAATATGGCCAGAGCGCAGCGGAGGCCATTTAAAATCGTCCCACGCGCAAGCTTGCCGGATATGTCCCACCCCCTTTTTTGTGTCCGCAAAGTGTGGTATACTGAAAATAGCATTTTATGCCCGGAAGGAGGTTGACCGGTATGAACAGAACCCGCAGGCTGCGGCTTGTGCTGTGCACGCTGCTGTGCTTTGTGCTGTGCAGCTGCCAGACGCTGCTGCCGGCCAACGAAAAGGCACAGGTAGAGGAACTGCTGCGCGCCCCGAAACTTTCCGGCGATTATGGCGCGCTGCAAACTGCCCTGAACGACTGGCTGGGGGAGAGTGCCCAGCTGAAATATCCCATTCAGGGCGAGCTGCTTTCTCCCTTTGTGCTGCAGGATTTGGACGGCGACGGCCAGCAGGATGCGGCGGTGCTGTATACCACTGCCCAGACGGCCAATGTCTGCGTAGCCATTTTGCAGCGGGACGACACCGGAAGCTGGCAGGTGCGCCAGAGCGTGGAGGGCCTTGCCGAAACGGTGGAGAACGTCAGCCTTGCCCAATTGCAGGATACAGACAGCTGCCAGCTGGTGGTAGGCTATACCGCTGCCCAGAATGACCACTATCTGGCGGTGTACTCCTATCAGGACGGCACCCTGTCCACCATTCTGGAGCAACAGTACGAGCAGTATCTGGTGGAAAATATCACCGGCGGCAGCAGTCAGGATCTAATCCTGATGTCCACGCAGGAGGACGGCAGTGTGCAGATCGAACTTCTGACCGCAGACCGCAAGGGCAGCTTCCGGCAGGTGGCGGTCAACGGCCTTTCCGCAGATAAGTTTTCCGGCTGCGCCTCGGTGGCGGCGGGCGCGGGCGCGGACGGACGGCATTATCTGGTGCTGGACGGCTGGACCGGCATTTCCGGCAACAATCTGGCCTCGGTGCTGCTGTGCTACGACGAGACTAGCCAGCAGATGGTGCCCGCCACACGGATCAGCAGCCAGCGGCTGTATAACGCCTCTTTGCGCAACGTGCCCACGCTGGTCAGCCGGGACCTGGACGGGGACGGCATTGTGGAGATCCCCACCCAGCCGGACGAGGCGGGTCTGCTGAACCTGAGCCAGAGCCGCCGCATGGACTTTATCGTCTGGATGGACTACACCAGCAGCCACCCGGAAAAAAGCTTTGGCCTGCTGGACGAAGAGACCAACTGTTATATCGAGCTGCCCGCCGAGTGGGAGGGCAACCTGAAGCTGACCGACAGCGAGGAATTTGACGGCGCAGTGGAGCTGCGCACGGTGGACGAGGATCAGCTGGTGCTGACGGTACGGCTGGCAAGCACCTCGGCCAACTCCACCGGCTGGACCCGGCTGGGCGTGGTAGCGTCCCGTCAGGTGCAGGCCAAAATTGGCCCGGACGTTTTGCTTGCCGACACGAACTACCGCCTTTCCAAGGCGTTGTATCTGCTGAATTAAGGAATGGAGGATGCTGCATGGTACGAGTGCTTGTTGTAGAAGATGAAGCCAATATCCGCGATATGATCGCCCTGAACCTGCGCCATGCGGGGATGGAGGTGGTGGAGGCCGAAAGCGCCGAAGCCGCCCTGCCGCTGCTGGCACAGAAGCCCGGCTGTGATGCCGCCATTCTGGACGTGATGCTGCCGGGCATGAACGGGTTCTCGCTGTGCGAGACCATCCGCCGCACCGACCAGCAGATCGGCATCATCATCCTCAGCGCCAAGGGGCAGGAGCAGGATAAGATCCGCGGTTTGTCCATCGGCGCAGACGATTATATGACCAAGCCCTTCAGCGTCAGCGAGCTGCTGGCGCGTGTGGAGGCGCTGTGCCGCCGGGTGATCCGCACCAAGGAGGAGGACAGCAACGGGAACACCCCACTGGGCACGTTGACCAGCGGCGAGTTCGTGCTGGACGAGAACCGCCGCGTGCTGCTGAAGGCCGGTCAGCCCATTGAGTTGACACAGGTAGAGTTCCAGATCATGGAGCTGTTCTTCCGCAACCCGGGCACTGCGCTGGTGCGCGAAAAGATCCTGAAAGGGGTCTGGGGCGAGAACTACTTCGGCGATGTAAAGATCGTGGATGTGAACATCCGCCGCCTGCGCATGAAGGTGGAGGACGAGCCCAGCCACCCCACCCACATCATGACCGTGTGGGGCTACGGCTACCGGTGGGAAGAATAAAAATGTGATTCAGGAAAGTCCTACGGACTTTCCTGAATCACAAAAAAATATTTTTTTATTATCGATACTCACCGAAAGGAGGACACTGTTATGCGAAGCGGTATCACCCGCCGCTGGCTGCGGGGCAACCTGCTCATCACCGTACTGGTGGTGCTGCTGGCCGAGGCAATGTTTTTGTACAGCTATACCCGCAGTTACTACGGCAGTGTGCAGCAGATCATGTACCGGCGGTTCTCCTCGGTGACCGGTCAGCTGAAAATGTATACCGGCGATACCGCTCAGAGCGCCGCCGCCAGCCGCAGTCTGGCGCTGCGGCGCATGGTGGAGCAGTTTGCCGATAAGGATAAATACGAGTTCATGCTGCTGGACAGTTACGGCGGCGTCATTGCCTCCTCCAGCGGTACGGACGCGGAGGGCATCGTCAGCAGTAAGGACTTTGAGCAGGCGCTCAACGGCCCGGACGGTCTGGGTGTGGCGGTGTACCGCACCCAGTCGGGCGAGGTAGTCATGGCGGCCTGCTCGCTGGTGCCCTACGACGCCGAGGACGTGGCCGCGCTGCGGCTGGTCACCAGTCTGGCGCTGGTGGAGCGGCAGGTCAAAAACGCCATCATTATCAGTGTGTTCATTGCAGTGGCAATTTTGCTATTTACGGTCATGTCCGGGCTGTACTTCGTGCGGGGCATCGTGGTGCCGCTGGGGCAGGTGGAGCGCACCGCCGCCGGCATCGCCCGGGGCGAGCTGGATGTGCGTCTGCCCCTGACCGGCGACCCTCACGATGAGGTGGATCGGCTGCGCGGCACCATCAATCAGATGGCCGAGGGACTGGAAGAGACCGAGAAGATGAAGAACGAGTTCATTAGCTCGGTGTCCCACGAGCTGCGCACCCCGCTTACCTCCATCCGGGGCTGGGTGGAGACCCTGATGACCTTGGACGACCCCACCGACGAGAACTACCGCAAGGGGCTGGAGATCATCAACAACGAGACCGGGCGGCTGAACAATATGGTGGAGGAGCTGCTGGATTTCAGCCGCCTGCAGAACGGACGCATCCGCATGGAGTGCCGCCCGCTGGACTTGGTGGCAGAACTGACCGATGCGGTGCTCTTCTGCGAAGCGCGCATCCGGCAGGAGGGGCTGCTGCTCCACTACGCCGAGCCGGAGGAGATGATCCCTGTCTACGCCGACCCGGACCGTCTGCGGCAGGTGTTCATCAATATTCTGGATAACGCCATCAAATACTCTGCCCCCGGCGGGCGCATCACGGTCAAACTGTGGGCAGGGGAGTACAAGGCCTTTGTGGAGATTATCGATCAGGGACGCGGCATCCCGCCGGAGGATCTGGAAAACGTAAAAACCAAGTTCTACAAGGGCAGCAACTCGGTGCGCGGCAGCGGCATCGGTCTGGCGCTGGTGGATTCCATCATGACCGCGCTGGACGGCACGCTGGATATCAAGAGCACCCTCGGGCGCGGCACCGTGGTCACCTTGGGTCTGCCGCTGTACCATAAGGCGTGAGAAACGTCCAAAACACAGATTTTGTCACATTTGTGTGCTAAAATGAGCTTTGCTCGGGGATATGCCCCGGATAAAATATAAAAAAGACCGCTCTTTGCCCAAAGCGGCAGGGGCGGATATCGGGAGAAACCAATGAATCAACCTAAAAAGGAACGCTTTAAGACCAGCGTAGGCGGGCAGGCACTGATGGAAGGCATCATGATGCGCGGCCCCAAACAGATGTGCTGCGCCGTGCGCAAGCCGGACGGCACCATCGAGACCAAACTCGACCCCACCCCCGCCCACGGGGTATGGATGAAGATCCCGCTGGTGCGCGGTGCCATTGCCATGATCGAAAGCATGATCGTGGGCTACCGCTACATGATGTACTCGGCACAGGTGAGCATGGGGGACGACTACGACCCCGCCGAGGAGGAGACCGCCTTTGAAAAATGGGTGGGGAAACATCTGGGCGAAAAAGCCGAGAATGCGCTGCTGACCGTTGCGGCGGTGCTGGGCGGTCTGCTGGCGATTGTGCTGTTCACTGTGCTGCCCACCTTCCTTGTGGGCGGGGTGAACCGTCTGCTGCCGCTGGGGCGCTGGGGCAAGGTGGTGCTGGAGGCCGTGCTGAAGGTGGCCATCTTCCTGACCTATATGGTGGGCATCTCCAAAATGAAGGAAATTCATCGTGTGTTTGAATACCACGGTGCAGAGCACAAGACCATTGCCTGCTACGAAGCGGGCGACCCGCTGACCGTGGAGAACGTGCGCAAGTATACCCGCTTCCATCCCCGCTGCGGCACCAGCTTCCTCATTCTGGTGGTCATCGTCAGCGTGTTTCTGTACAGCGTGCTGCCGTGGGGCAGCATCGGTCTGCGGGTGGTGTGCAAGCTGCTGCTGCTGCCGCTGGTCATGGGCATCAGCTACGAGCTGCTCAAGTGGTGCGGCCGGTCGGATAACATCGCTACCCGCATTATCCGGCAGCCGGGCATCTGGGTACAGCACCTCACCGTCTTTGAGCCGGACGACAGTATGATCGAGGTGGCCATTGCAGCCATCACCCCCGTGCTGCCTGAAAACCCGGAGGAGGGCAAATGGTAAGCGAAGCAATGCTCCCCCGCGCAGCGGTGCGGGAGGTGGAGCAGCGGCTGACCGCCGCAGGCTGCCCGGACGCAGACTTTGACGCGCGGGAGCTGTTCCGGCTGGCGACCGGGCGGGACGTGCGGCTTTCCGACCGTCCGCTGACCGCAGAGCAGGCGGCGGCGCTGGAAGTGCTCTGCACCCGCCGCGCCGCGCGGGAGCCGCTGCAATATCTCTGCGGCAGCTGGAGCTTTTTGGACTTTGAGCTGGCGGTAGGCCCCGGGGTGCTCTGCCCCCGGGCAGACACCGAGGTGGTGGCACAGGCTGCCGCTGAGACCCTTGCGGGCATTGCAGCGCCCCGGGTGCTGGACCTCTGCGCCGGAACAGGCTGTCTGGGGCTGGGGGTCAAGCGCTTCTGCCCCGCCGCGCAGGTGACCTGCGTGGAAAAAAGCCCTGCGGCCTTTGTCTATCTGGAAAAGAACGCCCGCTGCGCCCTGACCGGGCAGGGCAGTCAGACCGAGAATGTGCTGGAGCCCTCTGCCCTCGAGCAGGCGGATGCGCCTACTTTTGACTGGGGCCCGTCGCTGAACGCGCTGCGGGCAAGCAAAAAGCCTGCCTACACGGTGCAGCCGGTGCAGGGCGACCTGTTCACCTACTGGGAAACGCTGCCGGAGGGGCAGCTGGAGCTCATCGTCTCCAACCCGCCCTACCTGACCGCCGCCGAGATGGAGCAGCTGCAGCCCGAGGTGGCGCAGGAGCCTGCCATGGCGCTGGAAGCTGGGGAGGACGGCCTTGTGTTCTACCGTGCACTGGCGCAGCACTACAAAAACGCACTGTGCCCCGGCGGGGCGCTGGTACTGGAGATCGGCTGGCAGCAACGGGAAGCCGTAACCGCCCTGCTGGCAGAGAACGGCTGGGCAGAGATCCGCTGCATCCAGGACTTTGGCGGCAACGACCGCTGTGTGATCGCCCATCGCCCAAAATAAATTGGAAAAAACAAACAACTTCTTGTTGTAATATTTTGATTTTGTGTTATACTAAGAAGGAAAGCGAAGGACGGCCCGCCCTCTGCGGGCCCAAAGGATAAAAGGAGCAGCAGGCTATGGCAAAAAATCAGAACAACAACGTTGCACCGGCCACCCAGAAGACCGAGCCGGAAGCCAAGAAGGACGCGCTGGCTACGGCGCTGGCGCAGATCGAAAAGCAGTTCGGCAAGGGTGCCGTCATGAAGCTGGGCGACAACGCCTCCATGCAGGTGGATGCAATTTCCACCGGCAGTCTGGGGCTGGATCTGGCGCTGGGCGTAGGCGGTGTGCCGCGCGGCCGCATCATCGAGGTGTACGGCCCGGAATCCAGCGGTAAGACCACACTGGCGCTGCACATCCTTGCCGAAGCCCAGAAGAAGGGCGGCGAGGTGGCCTTTATCGACGTTGAGCACGCACTGGACCCCACCTATGCCGAGGCGCTGGGCGTGGACATCAACAACCTGCTGGTCAGCCAGCCGGACACCGGCGAGCAGGCCATGGAGATCTGCGAAGCGCTGGTGCGCTCCGGTGCCATTGATGCCATCGTAGTGGACTCGGTAGCCGCCATGGTGCCCCGCGCCGAGATCGAGGGCGAGATGGGCGACAGCCATGTGGGCCTGCAGGCACGTCTGATGAGTCAGGCCATGCGCAAGCTGACCAGCGTTATCGGCAAGACCAACACGGTCTGCGTGTTCATCAACCAGCTGCGTGAGAAGGTGGGCGTCATGTACGGCAACCCGGAGGTGACCACCGGCGGCCGTGCCCTGAAGTACTACGCCTCGGTGCGTATCGACATCCGCCGCGTGGAGGGTCTGAAGGACTCCTCCGGTCAGTTCATCGGCAACCACACCCGCGCCAAGATCGTGAAGAACAAGGTGGCTCCGCCGTTCCGTGAGGCCGAGTTCGATATCATGTTCGGTGAGGGCATCTCCAAAATGAGCGAGCTCATCGATGTGGGTGTCAAGCTGGGCATCGTGCAGAAGAGCGGTGCATGGTTCAACTACGGCGATATCCGTCTGGGTCAGGGCCGCGACAACGCCAAGCAGTTCCTGAAGGATAACCCCGAGATCGCCAATGACATTGAGGGACAGATCCGCGCCAACGCTGATAAGCTGTACGCCACCCGCCGCCCGGCCGGCCGCGCTGTTGCCGCAGCGGAAAAGCCCGCCGACCCCGCCGCCGCAAAGGAGCCGGTAGTCAAGGCTCCCACCCGCAGCAGCGAGAGCGAGCTGGACATCATGGTGGAGGACTAAATGGCCTTCTACCGCCGCCGACCCCGCCCGGATGCGGAAAAGTGCGCCGACCCCGCCAAGGCGCGGGCCAGTGCGCTGGAAACGCTGGCCGGGCAGGAGATCTCTGCCAATATGCTGTATGAGCGGCTGTGCCGCCGCTATACCGAACAGGCCGCTGCCGCCGCTGTGGCGGAGATGGTGCAGCTGGACTATGTGAACGATGCCCGCTACGCCGAAGCACGGGCACACAGCCTGCTGGCTGCCCGCAAAAGCCGCCGCGCCGCCGCCCAGAGCCTGCGCCAGAAGGGGCTTGCCCCCGCCGAGGTAGCGGGCGCGCTGGAAGCGGTCTACGCCCCGGAGGACGGCGACGACCCGGAGCTGGAGGCCGCCGCCGCGTTGGTGGACAGCCGCTACCGCAAAAAGCTGGCCATCGGCCGCCGCGACCTTGTGGTGGCCGCGTTGCAGCGCCGCGGCTTTGCCTACCCCGTCATCAAGGAAGCCATCCGCAGGGTGGAGGAGGGGGAATGACCCTCCCGTAAAATTTTAAAAGCATCCCTCAAAAGAGAAAGAGAGTATCATCCCTTATGAAAATTGCGTGTATTTCCCTTGGCTGCCCGAAGAATCAGGTGGATCTGGATGTGATGGTGCACATCCTGCTGTCTGCCGGGCACGAGACTGTGGCCGATCTGGCCGAAGCCGATGTCATCCTTGTGAACACCTGCGGCTTTATCGAGAGCGCCAAGACCGAAGCCATTGAAAACATTCTGGAAGCCTGCGCTTATAAGCAGCAGAACCCGAACCTGAAGGTCATCGTTACCGGCTGCCTTGCCGAGCGCTACCGCAGCCAGATTGAGGAAGAGATCCCGGAGGTGGACGCCGTTGTAGGCTGCGCCTCCAACAAGGCCATTGACACCATCGTGGAGCGGCTGTTCCACGGCGAGGATCATCTGGAAAGCTACGGTGCCAAAAAGGACTTCCCGCTGGGCGGCAAGCGCGTCATCGGCACGCCCGCCCACTATGCGTACTTAAAGATCGCCGAGGGCTGCAACAACCGCTGCCACTACTGCGCCATCCCGGGCATCCGCGGCCCGCTGCACAGCCGCGATATGGCCGACTGCGTTGCCGAAGCCCGCTGGCTGGCCGGTGAGGGCGTGAAGGAGCTTATTGTTGTGGCGCAGGACCCCACCGCCTACGGCGAGGACTGGGGCAAGCCCGGCAGCATCTGTGAGCTGCTGGACAAGCTGAACAAGGTGCCGGGGCTGGAATGGATCCGCATCATGTACGCCTACCCGGAGCGCATCACCGATGAATTCATCGCCGCCATGAAGCGCAACGAGAAGGTGGTGCCCTACCTTGACCTGCCCATCCAGCACTGCAATGATACCATCCTCAAGAACATGAACCGCCGCTCCACCCGTGCGGAGCTGCTGGAGGTCATCGGCAAGCTGCGCCGCGAGATCCCCGGCATCACCCTGCGCACCACCCTGATCGCGGGCTTCCCCGGCGAGACCGAGGAGCAGTTCGAGGATCTGTGCAACTTCGTCAAGGAAGTGCAGTTCGACCGTCTGGGCTGCTTTGCCTACTCCGCCGAGGAGAACACTGTGGCAGCCAAGATGGACGGCCAGATCGAGCAGGAAGTCAAGGACAAGCGCGCCGAGCTGGTAATGCAGATCCAGACCGGCATCATGGCGCAGAAGCAGGCCGAAAAGGTGGGCCAGACCGTGCACGTTCTGTGTGACGGCATCGACGAGGAAAACGGTCTGTACCTCTGCCGCACCACCGGCGATGCGCCGGAAGTGGACGGCTGCGTCTGCGTTTCCAGCGAGGAACCGCTGTACCCCGGCCAGTTCTATGATGTGCTGGTAGAGGACAGCGACCTTTACGATCTGTATGGTACGGTCGTAAAATAACGAATTGGAGGATAAAACCTATGAATCTGCCCAATAAACTTACCCTGACCCGCATCATTCTGGTGCCGGTGTTCATGATCTTTGTGTCCCTGACCAGTCTGGACAGCATCGTGGACGGCAATTTTAACGCCACCTTCTACCTGCTGGCAGGTATCGTATTCGCCGCTGCCAGCTTTACCGATTATCTGGACGGCCATCTGGCGCGCAAGTGGCACATGGTCACCGATTTCGGCAAGTTTGCCGACCCGCTGGCCGATAAGCTGCTGACCACCGTGGCCTTCATCTACATGATGCGGGATGGCGTGTGCAGCCCCGTGGTGCTGTGCATCATCCTGGCCCGCGAGTTTGCAGTGTCCGGTCTGCGCATGGTGGCTGCCGGTGCCAAGGACGGCAAGGTCATCGCCGCCAATATGTGGGGCAAGGTCAAGACCGTGCTGCAAATGCTGAGCATCATCTTCTACTTCTTCGGCACGGCCCTGAGCTACCGCGGCACGGTGGACAGTGTTTCCATCGTGGTGGTGGTTTCCATCGCCTTGTGCTGGATGGTGGCCGCTGTGACCGCCATTTCCGGCATCAAGTACCTGTGGGACAACCGCAGCTTTATCAACACCGCTAAGTAAAAATGTGGAAAACAAAGGCCGCTGCACCTCACCGTGCAGCGGCCTTTTAACTGTATGGGACGATTGGGAATGCGCTCCGCAGGGGTAGCAGGTGGTAGCCGGGGATGTTCTCTTTTGACACCAAAAGAGAACCAGAAAAGTGCCAGCGATTTCGACGCGCTGGAGCCACGAAAAAGGGGCTGCTCGCCCCTTTTAACCCCAAAGAGGAGGGCTACACCGGAAAAAACTGAAGATTCACGCCTGTTCGGCGTGAAGATCTTTTAACCGTTTTTTCCGGCTCCGCCGATTCAAAGCCCCTCAGTCGCTGCGCGACAGCTCCCCAAGGGGAGCGTTCCCACCCGCAAGCTTTGTGCTTTAGTCGGAAACTTTCTTGCCATGCCAAAGGCTCCCTCCCGGAGGGAGCTGTCAAAGCCGTCAGGCTTTGACTGAGGGAGTTCAGCCCGCTGAAAGTCTGCAAAAATCTTTCCCCGCAGCGCCGCGCTTTCGCAGAAAGCGGCGCGACATCTGCCGTTTTCCTCCATGCCCCCTCTCGTGAAAATGCAATGCCGGAGCGTCCGCAGACGCTCCGGCATTGCTCTATTAAAAATAATTTTTCCACTATTTATGCGCAGCAACGACGACGACCGCCGCCAGTGGCGGAAACAGGGAGGAGTTGTTGGGGCAGCGGCCAGCAAGACGCGAGTGCCGCTCAAGGCACGAAGCGGATGCTGGGAGCCGCAACCCGTTAGCGGAGCGCATTAAAATCGTTCACGCTCCGGCAGGTGCATTGTCAGGAAAGCACGGCGCTTTCCTCCACCTTGTCCAGCACCGCCAGCTGCAAAGCGTTCAGCATGCTGCGCTGTGCGCCGTAGGTGTCGGCGTAGGAGCTGTTGGCGCTGTCGATCTGCTCCTGTGTGGGGGTGATGTCCAGTTGCTCCGCAATGGCCTGAAAGACCAGATCCTGCTTGGCCAGATGCTCAAAGTAGGCGTCGGAATCCGCCAGCATCGCGTCGGCATCGGCGTAGCCCTTGGCCTGTGCGTAGGCGTCCAGCTCCATGCCGTACTGGGTAGCCAGCTGAGAGTGGTAGTTCAGGAACATACGGATGTAGTAGCTGGTGATCTGGGTGGGAATCTCCTTGAAGGTGGAGTTCGTGAGCAGATAGTCCATCGCGGCGTTGTCCAGATTGTTGGCGTACAGGGCGCTGTCAAAGTACTGGCGCAGGGCGTCTGCGGTGTGCAGGTCGTCGCTAGCGGCAAAATTGGTCTCCACCCACTCATCGGTCAGGGTGGGGACAACGCTCTGGGTGATGGCGTTCAGGGTCACGCTGAACACGGCCTCCTTGCCGCTGAGGGGGATGGTGTTGCCCTCGGCGTCGGTGGAGTCGCCGTAGCCCTCCGGGAAGGTAACGGTCACATCAAAGGTGTCGCCGATGTTGTGGCCGATGATCTGATCCTCGAAGCCGTCAATGAAGGAGTGGCTGCCCAGCGTCAGGTCGTAGCCGGTGGCGGTGCCGCCGGTAAAGGCTACGCCATCCACCGCGCCGGAATAGTCGATGTTTACGGTGTCGCCGCTCTGGGCTGCCCGGTCGGTGATGTTCTGGGTGGTGGCGTACTGGTTCAGCAAAGTGTCGATCTGGGTCTGGATCTCGGCCTCGGTGGGCTCGATATCGGCCTTGGAAAGCGGCAGCGCGGATACATCCTCCGGCAGGGTCACATAGTCCAGTGCGCGGATGCCGGTCCAGTGGCCGTTATCGTCCAGCCCCTCAGAATAATCGAAGCTGGCGTAGTCGAAATCCGACACCTTGCCGTAGGTGGACACGCTTGCGCCGGATGCGGCAGAGTTTGCTGTGGTGCCGCTCTGCTTTTTGAGCAGCATAAAGCAGGCCGCAGCTACGCACAGCACAGCAGCCACCGCGCACAGCACACACAACAGGATCTTGGTAATGCGTTTCAAAAGAGATACCTCCTAAAAATAGCAGACCGTTTTCACGGAGAATGCAAATATCATACCATCCTATTATAACGGAAAAATGCGAAAAGAAAAGATTTTGGCGAAAATTCCACAAATATCGCCCGGCACAGGTATCACTTTTGCCCGCTTTGAGGCGGGAAATGCCGCAAAACCGGTGGAAATACCCGGACGGTTCTGTTACAATAAAACTGTATGAGCCTTTCCCTGCGGGGGAAAGCCTTTTGCTGAAATTGGAGGATAAAACCATGGATTACAATAAAGCAGCTCTGGAAATGCACGAGACCCACAAGGGAAAGGTGGGCATCGTGAGCAAGGTGGAGGTCGCCACCCGTGACGACCTGTCCACCGCCTACACCCCCGGTGTGGCAGAGCCCTGCCGCAAGATCAAGGAAAACCCCGATGATGTGTATAAGTACACCTTCAAGGGCAACATGGTAGCCGTTGTCTCCAACGGCACCGCCGTGCTGGGTCTGGGCGATATCGGCCCGGAAGCCGGTCTGCCGGTCATGGAGGGCAAGGCCGTGCTGTTCAAGGAGTTTGGCGGCGTGGACGCCTTCCCCATCTGCATCGACGCCCACGACGCTGCCAGCGTTATTGCAGCCTGCAAGGCCATTGCGCCCACCTTTGGCGGCATCAATCTGGAGGATATCAAGAGCCCCGAGTGCTTTGAGATCGAGGAGACCTTGGAGCGGGAGCTGGACATCCCCGTGTTCCACGACGACCAGCATGGCACCGCCATCGTGGTCACCGCTGCCCTCATCAACGCCCTGCGCGTGGTGAATAAAAAGATGGAGGACGTGCACATCGTCCTGAATGGCCCCGGCGCTGCCGGTACCGCCATCATCAAGATGCTCATGACCGCCGGTGCCAAGGACATCGTGGCGGTGGATCAGTTTGGCACCCTGTACAAGGGCTGCAACAGCGCCGAAGCACACAAGAACTGGCTGGGCGAGGTGACCAACCCCCGCCAGATCAAGGGCGGCCTGAAGGAGGCGCTGGAGGGCGCTGACGTGTTCATCGGTGTGTCCCGCCCCGGCATCCTGACCACCGAGCTGTGCAAGACCATGAACAAGGACGCCATTGTCTTTGCCATGGCAAACCCCACCCCGGAGATCATGCCGGACGAAGCCAAGGCGGGCGGCGTGCGCGTGATGGCTACCGGCCGCAGCGACTTCCCCAATCAGGTCAACAACGTGCTGTGCTTCCCCGGCCTGTTCAAGGGCGCGCTCAGCGTCCGCGCCCGGGATATCAACAACGAGATGAAGCTGGCTGCTGCCTACGCCATTGCGGACCTCATCACCGATGCTGACCGCAGCGAGGAGAACATCATCCCCGGCGCGTTCGACCCCCGCGTGGCCGAGGCTGTGGCAAATGCCGTGGCAAAGGCTGCCCGTGAGACCGGCGTGGCACGGCTGTAAGCGGAGGACACAGGCATGAGAACAATCTCCGCACAGAGCATTACGGATATGGTGGCGCGGCTCTGCATTAAAGCCAACACCCAGCTGCCGCAGGACGTGCAGGCAGCGCTGGAAAAGGCGCGGGAAGAAGAGCCGTGGCCGCTGGCAAAGAACACATTAGACCTGCTGTGGTCGAACCTTGGCGCCGCAAAGGAGAAAGACCTGCCCATCTGTCAGGATACCGGCATGGCCTGCGTGTTCGTGGAGCTGGGCACGGATGTGCACATTGACGGCAGCTTTGAGGCTGCCATCCACGAGGGCGTGCGCCGGGGCTATACGGACGGCTATCTGCGCAAGAGCATCGTGGCCGACCCGCTGCGCCGGGGCAACACCGGCGATAACACCCCGGCGGCCATCACGGTGCATCTGGTGGACGGCGAGGGCTGCCGCATCACGGTAGCACCCAAGGGCTTTGGCAGTGAGAACATGAGCCGCATCCAGATGCTCAAGCCCGCCGATGGCGTGGAGGGCTTTAAAAAGTTCGTGGTGGATACCGTAAAACTGGCGGGCTCCAACCCCTGCCCGCCCATCGTGCTGGGTATCGGCGTGGGCGGCAGCTTTGACAAGGTGGCGTATCTTGCCAAAAAGGCGCTGCTGCGCCCGCTGGATGTCCCCAACCCCGACCCCTACTACGCCCAGCTGGAGCAGGAGCTGCTTACCGCCATCAATGCACTGGGCATCGGCCCGCAGGGCTTTGGCGGCAAGACCACCTGCCTTGGCCTTGCCATTGAGCAGATGCCCACCCATGTGGCGGGTCTGCCGGTGGCTGTGAACGTTTCCTGCCATGTGACACGCCGCGCCAGCGCGGAGCTGTAAGGAGGGGAGAACGATGGAATACAGACTGACTACCCCCTGCACCGCGCAGGATCTTGCCCCGCTGAAGGCGGGGGATACCGTGCTGCTTTCCGGCGTGGTGTACACCGCCCGGGATCAGGCACACAAGCGGATGATGGAGGCACTGGACAAGGGCGAGACCCTGCCTTTTGATCTGGAAGGCAGCGCCATCTATTATGTAGGTCCCACCCCGGAGCGCCCGGGCGAGGTCATCGGCTCGGCAGGGCCTACCACCAGCGGGCGCATGGACGCCATGAGCCCCCGGCTGCTGGACCTTGGCAACAAGATCATGATCGGCAAGGGCAAGCGGGATGCCGCCGTCAAGGCAGCTGTGGTGCGCAACGGCGCGGTGTATCTGGCTGCGCTGGGCGGTGCCGGTGCGCTGATGGCAAAAAGCGTGCAGACGCTGGAGGTGATCGCATGGCCGGACTTGGGCTGTGAGGCGGTGCGCCGCCTGACCGTGCAGGATATGCCCCTGACCGTTGTGCTGGATGCCCACGGCGGCGACCTGTACGAGGAAGGCCCTGCGGCCTATCTGGCTGCGCTCTAAATTGCACCCTTTGCACAAAACAGGCGCGGCACAAAACCGGCAAAACAGCAGTTCTGTGCAGAGAAATACGGTTAGTTTAACAAAACTTGCTGCGAATTACTTGCATCAACCGCAAAAATGTGATATCCTTTAACATACGACAGAGGGTACACATCCCCTGTCGGAAAAATCCCCCAGAGGGAATAAGGCAGGAGGCCGGACAAACCATGCAGATCCACCAGTCCGCAGAAGATTATCTTGAAACGATCCTGATGCTGAGCCAGCGTATGGGCAAAGTGCGCTCCATTGACGTAGTCAATGAGCTGGGCTTTACCAAAGCCAGCGTGAGCATCGCCATGAAAAAGCTGCGGGAGAACGGCTATATCGCGGTGGACGGCGAAGGCAACCTGACCCTGCTGGAGCCCGGGCTGGAGATCGCTCAGCGCATTTACAGCCGCCACCGGCTGCTGACCCACTTCTTTGTGCAGCTGGGCGTGGACGAGCAGACCGCCGCCGAGGACGCCTGCAAGGCAGAGCACATCCTCAGCGAGCAGACGCTGGAAAAGATCCGCGAAAGCGCCCTGCGCAACGATGCCGCCCATCCGCAGGCAAAGTGATTTGAGTTCAAAAGACACCGGAACGCCGAAAGACGTTCCGGTGTCTTTTTTTGTATGAAATTTTCGGTTTGTGTTGCATATCTGTTACGGATTTGGTACAATAAATCTGTGCGGAAAAGGAACGTTGGAAGAGCGAAAAAAGGCCGGGACGGCGCAAAGCCGCCCTAGGGTAAAGGAGAGCGTTGCGGCATGGATGCGATTGCCCATACTCAGGTCAGTGGGTTCTGTCTGGTCACGCTGGCGGTCTTGCTGCGGGCGCAGCAGAAAATGCGGGATAAAAGCCTGCCCGGGCGGCTGTTCACGGCGCTGCTGTGGTCTGCCGGGGCGCTGACGATCGTAGATCATGGCAGTGCGCTGGCGCAGCTGGGCGCGTGGCAGGAGTTGGGCATCCCCCTGACCTACCGGCTGAACGCCGGGGGCAGTATTCTGTTTTATCTGCTGGCGGCGTGTTGCTGCTTGCTGGTGTTTTTGTATGTAGAGGCAGAGCTGGGGCGTACATGGATGGAGGACGGTCGCAAGCTGGCGCTCAGCGCCGCACCGGTGGCGTTGCTTTTGCTGGCGCTGCTGACAGCGCGGGACGAAAACGGCTTCTGCTATCTGAACGCAGAAGGGCTGCGGGGCAGCACCCTGTTCTGGGGGGCGAAGCTGGTGGGGCTTGCCTATCTGGCAGCGGCCTTTCTCCGTTGCAGCTGGACGCTGAGCAACTGGAAGCAGGAAACACCCAAAGAGGAACTGAAAACCCTGCTGCTGCTCGCGCTTGCGCCGGCAGCAGGCTTTTTGCTGCAAGGCTGGCTGCCCGGGCGCGGGCTGCTGTGCTGCGGCATTACGTTGGGGCTGGTGTGCGTGTATGTGCTGGTGTTGCAGACCAAGTTCACGGTGGACACCCTGACCGGCGTCAGCAACCGCATCGTGGCGCTGCGGTATCTGGAAAGCGAACTGCCCTACTACCGCCGTCACCCCAACCGCTCGCTGCACTTCCTCATGATGGACATGGATCACTTCAAGCACATCAACGATGAGTACGGCCACCTGGAGGGCGATGCTGCGCTGGTGCTGCTGGCGGGCATTTTGAAAAAGGTGTGCGCCAACTACAACGGCGTGCTGGCGCGCTACGGCGGCGATGAATTCTGCATCGCCTGCGGCTGCAACAGCGTGGAGGTGCGCACCCTGATCGCCTCCATCCAGCGGGAGCTGGACGCCGCCAACGCCGCCTCCGGCAAGCCCTACCAGATCGAGATCAGCATCGGCTGCGCCCGCCTTGAGCCGGATATTGCCACTGTGCACGACCTGATCGATAAGGCCGATCAGGAGATGTACCACCTCAAGACCCGCAAGCGCGGCACAGCCCCCGCAGAAAAACAGGGCTGAACGGTTGTGAACTTACTATAACACGATAAATGCCGTTTGCCTTTACGGCCTTTCCCGTGAAAAATGCAATACCGGAGCGTCCGCAGACGCTCCGGTATTGCTCTATATAAAAATAATTTTTCCGCTGAAGATGGCCAAAGCAAAGCGGAGGCCATTCAAAATCGTCCCGCCCGCGCTTTCTAAACGTTTTTTACCCTTCTGCCCTTGCATCCCGGGGTGGAACGCGGTATTCTTATAGAATAGACCGGAACCGCGACAGCACAGGGGAGGGAGACCACATGGACGCACAGGAGATCCGCACATTGCTGGGCAAAAGCATCTTTGAGCGGGCGCAGAAGTACCGCAAGCGTATCCTGCAAAGCAGCTGCACCACCAACGAGGACGGGGTGCGGCACCTGACAGCGCTGGTGCAGGGCAGCGGGCCGGACTGCTATTATACGCAGGTCTGGCTGCGGGAAAACGGCAGCTTTGTCAGTGCCTCCTGCGACTGCCCCTATAACCAGAACGGCGACGGCACCTACTGCAAGCATATCGGTGCGCTGCTATTACAGGACGCGGAAAAGAACCCGCCTGCCCCGGAAAAAAAGCCGGAGAGCATCCCCGGGGTGCAGCGGGGCGTGGCAGGCTTGAGCACCGAGCCCCGCAAGGACAGTTACAGCGCCGGGCTGGATATGCTGTTCGGCCGCAAGTGGCGGGGCGAGGAGCCGGAAACCGACTATGAGGCCCAGCTGCTGCTGAAGCGCTACCAGCGGGAGGATGCGCAGCCCCAGCCCCAGAACGCCGCCCAGCGCACCGGCTTTGCTCTGCTGGAACCGGAGCTTACGCCGCACAATGGCCGTGTCTGGCTGCGGCTGCGGGTCTCGGACGGCATCGGCAGGCGGCAGTATCTGGTAAAAAGCATCCCGCAGTTTCTGGATGCGATCGAGCGGGGCGAAAGCGTCAGCTACGGGAAATCGCTGGCCTTTGTGCACCGGTGGGACGCCTTTGCCCCGGATGCGCAGCAGCTGCTGCGGCTGCTGCGCCGTCAGGTGAGCGCCCGGCAGGCGTTTGAAGCCGAGGGTACCATGCGCTCCGGCTGGGACAAAGGCCCGGCGGGCGGTCTGCCGTTGACCGGCGAGGGACTGGATGCCCTTGTGGAGCTTTACGCTGCCGAGGGCGTTGTGGGCGGCTATACCCTTAAAGAGGGGCTGCCGGTCATCAGCCTGAAGGTGGAGCGCCGCAAGGGCGGCGTGCAGCTGAGCTGTACCCCGGCGCTCAGCGGGGTGCAGGGGCTGGACTATGCCTATCTGTTGGGCGAAAGCACCCTCTGGCGGATGCAGCGGGAGGAGTGCCGCCGGGTGCTGCCGGTGCTGGATACCTTTGGCGGGCGCAGCTTGTTCTTTACCAGCGCGGATGCCGCCGCCTTTTGCAGCTATGTGCTGCCGGAATTGGGCAACCGGGTCAACATCGTGGACCCCGACCGGCTGCTGCTGAACCAGATCCCGCTGGAACCGGTGGTGCAGTTTTATCTGGACGCCGATCGGGGGCTTACCGTCACGGCGTACCCGGTCTTTCTGTACGGAGAGGACAGGGTAGCCCCCGGCGAGCCGGTGCCCCCGGATCTTTTGCGGGATGCCCGCACCGAGAACCGGGCAAAGCGGCTGCTGGAGACCTATCTGGAACCCGAGAGCGGCAAGCCGGGGCATTACAGCCTTTCCGGGGAGGAGGCGCTTTTCCAGCTGCTGGAGGAGGGCATTCCCGCCCTGCTGGCCATGGGCGAGGTGTACCAGACCGATGCCTTCCGCAACTTACAAGCCGCCCCGCCTAAAATCTCGGTGGGGGTGTCGGTGCACGGCAGCGTGCTGGATTTGGAGGTGGACACCGGCGCCTTCCCGGTGGAGGAGCTGCGGGAACTTTTGCAGTCCCTGCACCAGAAAAAACGCTACCACCGCCTGCGGGACGGCAGTCTGCTGCGGCTGGATGACAGTCTGGAAGGGCTGGACGAGCTTAACGACACGCTGGAGCTTTCCGGCGCAAAGCTGAAGGACGGCCACGCCGCTCTGCCGCTCTACCGCGCCCCCACGCTGGACTGGGCGCTTTCGGGGCAGAACGGTCTGCGGTTTGACCGGGACGATGCTTTCCGGCGCATCAGCCGCAGCTTCCACGCCGTGCGGGACAGCGAGTATACCCCGCCGCTCTCCCTGCAAAAGACCCTGCGCAAATACCAGCGGGATGGCTACCGCTGGCTGCGCACACTGGATGGCTACGGCATGGGCGGCATTCTGGCCGATGATATGGGTCTGGGCAAGACCGTGCAGGTGCTCAGCTACCTGCTGGCCATGAAGGAGGGCGGGCAGCAGCTGCCCAGCCTCATCGTCTGCCCGGCGTCGCTGGTGCTGAACTGGCAGGAAGAATGCCAGAAGTTCACCCCGCAGCTGCAAAGTGTTGCCATGGACGGCGATGCCGCCCACCGCGCCGCGCTGGTCGATGGGTGGGCACAGGCGGATATCGTCATCACCAGCTACGATCTGCTGCGCCGGGACGAAAAACTGTATGCCGGGCAAAGCTTTTACGCCTGCATTCTGGACGAAGCGCAGGCCATCAAAAACCACACCACCCAGAAATACAAGGCGGTGTGCCGGGTGAACAGCCGGGTGCGCTTTGCCCTGACCGGCACCCCGGTGGAGAACCGCTTGGGCGAACTGTGGAGCATCTTCTCCTTTTTGATGCCCGGGTATCTGCCCCCCTACAAGACCTTCTGCGCCCGGTTTGAAAAGCCCATCGTGCAGGACGAGGATGCCAACGCCGTGCGGCGGCTGAACCAGTTCACCGGCCCCTTCATCCTGCGGCGCATGAAGTCCGAGGTGCTGCGGGAGCTGCCGCCCAAAACGGAGAATGTGCGCCGCGTTGAGTTGGAGACCGAGCAGCGCAAGCTGTATCTGGCAGCGGTGGTGGACGCCCGGGAAAAGCTGCGGGCGGCAAAGCCGGAGGACAAGATGACCGTGTTTGCCGTGCTGATGCGGCTGCGGGAGATCTGCTGCGACCCCCGCCTCGTAGCGGACAACTGGACCGGCAGCAGCGCCAAGCTGGAGGCCTGTCTGGAGCTTGTCACCGAGGCGGTGGCGGGCGGGCACCGCATTCTGCTGTTCAGTCAGTTCACCTCCATGCTGGAGCTGCTGGCAAAGCGGCTGGACGAAGCCGGGGTGAGCCACTTCACCCTGCAAGGCTCTACCCCGAAGCCGGTGCGTGCCGAGCAGGTGCGCCGGTTCAATCAGGGTGAGGCAGACGTCTTTCTCATTTCGCTGCGGGCGGGCGGCACGGGCCTCAACCTGACCGCCGCTGATATCGTCATCCACTACGACCCGTGGTGGAACCTTGCCGCGCAGAATCAGGCCACTGACCGCGCCTACCGCATCGGTCAGCGCAACCCGGTGCAGGTGTATCGGCTGATCGCGCAGGACACCATTGAGGAAAAGATCGTGGAGCTGCAACAGGCCAAGCAGTCGCTGGCCGACACCGTTACCGGTGGGGCAGACGGCGCGATTTTGTCTATGAACCCCGAACAGCTGCTGCAGCTGCTGGGAGAAGAAGCATAAAGGAGTGTATCCATCATGAAGGTTTGGGATCTGCATTGCGATACCCTGTACGAACTGCGCCGCGCCGAAAAGGCGGGCGCACCCAAAAGCTTTTTGCACAACGATCTGCATATCGACCTTGAAAAATTGCAGCAGGGGGATTATCTGCTGCAATGCTTTGCGGCCTATGTGGATCTGGCCGACCCCGCACCCGGGGCCGACCCGCTGGTAAGCGTGCTGGAGGAGATCGACATCTTCAAGCGGCTCATGGCAGCTTACCCGGAAAAAATCGCCCCGGTGTACACCGCCGCCGACCTTGAGCGCAACCGCGCCGAGGGCAAGTTCAGTGCCATGCTGACGGTGGAAGAGGGCGGCTGCTGCAAGGGCAGTCTGGGCGTGCTGCGGCGGCTGCAGGAACTGGGCGTGCGCATGATGACCCTGACGTGGAACTACCCCAACGAGCTGGCAGCCCCCAACGCAAACCCCGGCGGGCCGCTGGTAGCCAACACCGAGACCGGCCTGACCGAGCGGGGGTTTGCCTTTTTGGAAGAGATGGAAAAGCTGCACATCACCGCAGACGTGAGCCACCTTTCGGATAAGGGCTTCTGGGACATTGCAAACCACAGCACCCGCCCCTTTGCGGCAAGCCACTCCAACTGCCGTGCCCTGTCGCCCCACAACCGCAACCTGACCGATGAGATGATCCGCGCACTGGCAGAAAAAGGCGGCATTGCAGGGCTGAACTACTGCGCTTCCTTTGTGGACGCAGACTCGGCACACCCGAAGCTCTGCCGCAGCACGGTGGAGCGGCTGGCAAAGCACGCGGCTCACTTCAAGCAGGTGGGCGGCATTGAGGTCATCAGCCTTGGCAGCGATTTTGACGGCATTGGCGGTCAGCACGAGCTGGAAACGGCGGCAGATATGCCGCTGCTGGCCGAGGCACTGCGCCGCGAGGGCTTTACTGAGGACGAGGTGGAGGCCGTCTACTGGCGCAACGCATACCGCTTCTTTAAAAACAATCTGTAATATTGAGTCGAAAAATTGCAAAAAATGCCCGGAGATGCCCTGCTGTGTGCGGGTGTCCCGGGCTGTGTATTGCCCTGCGAGGGGAGGTCTTATATGGTCTGAGGCGCGCGTCCCCTGAAAAAGAACAAACGACTTGGAAAGATAAGAGGAATTATAACAATGGGTATCACGATCTCGCCGTGGATGATGGCGTTTCTCATGCTGATGACCGGCTTTGCAGGCTTTGTGGATTCGGCAGCCGGCGGCGGCGGGCTGATCAGCCTGCCTGCCTATCTGTTTGCCGGGCTGCCGCCCCACTACACCTATGCCACCAATAAGTTCAGTGCTGCCTGCGGCACCACCTTTGCCACGGCAAGCTTTTTCAAAAGCGGTGCCATGAACGTGAAGGTGGGGGTTCTTGCAGCCATCGGCAGCTTTGCGGGCAGTGCGCTGGGTGCGCACATCGTGCTGCTGCTCAGCGATGAGATGCTGCGCACCATGATGTTCATCATCCTGCCGGTGGCGGCGGTCATCATTCTGTGGCAGCGCAACCTGCCGGACGAGAACCGGGACGACGGCACGCTGGACCTGAAAAAGATTTTACTGGCGCTGGCCATCGGTTTGGGCATCGGCCTGTACGATGGCGTCATGGGCCCGGGCACCGGCACCTTTGCTATCATTGCCTTTACCACCCTGATGGGCTTTGACCTGCGCACTGCCAACGGCAACGGCAAGGTGCTCAATCTGGCCAGCAACTACGCCAGCCTGTTCACCTACCTGATGAACGGTCTGGTAGTGTTCCACATCGGCATCCCCTGCGCCATCAGCAACATTCTGGGCAACCTGCTGGGCTCCCATTTTGCCCTGAAAAAAGGTGCCCGCTTTATTCGCCCCATGATGCTGGTGGTGCTGGTGCTGCTGCTGGGCAAGCTCATCTCGGACGCAGTGCTGTAAGGGCAAGGCGGGACGATTTGGAATAGTCTCCGCTTTGCTCTGGCCATAATCAGCGGAAAGAATATTTTATTTGTAGTTCCGAAACGCCTGCGGGCGTTTCGGAACTACTTTTTCACGGGTAAAAATAAAGACGGACAGCCCGCGGGCTGTCCGACTTGTTTTTGCGAATAGGTTTTATTCCAGCACCAGCTCTTTATCAAAGAACGCAATGCCGAATGCGCCGGGGCCGGTGTGGGTGCCGATGACGCAGCCGATCTGGCGCACCAGCGGTGCGTCCAGATGCAGGTTGTCCTGCAGGTAGGTCAGCAGCGGCTGCAATTCCCGGGGGTTGGCGGTGTATCCCAGCAGCGGGGTGTAGCCCGGGTGGATGCCGCCCATCTCGTCGATCTTCTTGAACAGTGCCACATACACGCCGGGCAGCCCGCGCGCCTTGCCGGCCAGCGCCACCTTGCCCTCTATGACGGCGAGGATGGGCTTGATGCCCAGCATACCGCCCGCCACAGCTGCGGCGGCGGACAGTCTGCCGCCCTTGCGCAGATACTTCAGATCGTCCACAGCGGCCACCAGATGCAGGTGCTGCTTGGCCTTTTCCAGATCGGCGGCGATCTGGGTGATGGTTTTGCCGGCGTCCCGCAGCTGCACAGCCAGCCGCACCAGCAAGGACTGCCCCAGACAGACGTTCTCGGTGTTCACGAACACCACATTATCCACGTTGGCAAGGTCGGCAGCAAGTCTGGCGCACTGACCGGTGCCGGACAACGCATCGGACAAAAAGATGCCCAGCACCTCGTCTCCGGCGGCAGCGGCGTCCAGATACAGCCGCTCGAACTGCTCCGGGCTGGGCTGGCTGGTGGTGGGCAGCTTGTGGCAGGCTGCCAGATGGGCATAGTATGCGCTGGGGGTCATGTCGATGCCGTCCCGCAAGACGGTGCCGTCCTCCAGCGTCACATTCAGGGGGATCACGGTCACGCCCAGCTGCTGCGCCTCGGCGGGCAGAATATCGCACGCGGAATCGGTGAGGATACGGATCATAATAATACCTCCGGTCTACCGGTAAAATACAGTATAAGCAACGTTTTTGTTAAAAAGGTTGGAAATTATTATACCACCATTCAGGGCGATGTGTCAATATTTTGCATAAATTTGCCACGACAGAACGCCGAAACCTTGCGCACCCGGCGGCAGATATGGTACTATAACCGGGAACGAACCACAGCAGGAGGAGACCGACCATGCACAAGCTGAACCCCCGCACCACCGCACTGCTTTCGGCCTTTGGCTGGGCGGTGGGGTATCTGCTGGCAGGCAAGGTGCTGGCGGTGCTGCTGCCCGTGCCGCCCGGCGGTGCGGCGCGGCTTTTCCGGGTCTGCCTGCTGGCTCCGCTGGCGGAGGAAGGGGTGTTCCGGGGCGCAGTGCAGCGCCGGGCGCAGCCGCTGGGCAGGGGACAGGCCATTCTTTTGCAGGCGGTGCTGTTTGCCTTGCAGCACGGCAGCGCCGCTGCCATGGTCTATGCGCTGGTGTGCGGGCTGGGGCTTGGATGGCTGGCAGACCGCACGGGGCATCTCTGGCCGGGGATGCTGCTGCACAGCGCAAACAACCTGCTGGTGCTGGCGATGGGATGAGAGGATGGAATACATGACCGATTTTGAACTGATGGGTCTTGCGCTGGAGGAGGCCGCCAAAGCCGCCGCCTTGGGCGAGGTGCCGGTGGGTGCGGTGGTGGCGCGGCACGGCGAGGTGATCGCCACGGCGCACAACACACGGGAGACCGAGAAAAACGCCCTGCACCACGCGGAGCTGCTGGCCATTGATGCCGCCTGCAAGGCGCTGGGCGGCTGGCGGCTGTGGGAGTGCGAGCTGTTCGTCACCTTGGAGCCCTGCCCTATGTGCGCGGGCGGCATCATCAACAGCCGTCTGCGCCGGGTGGTGTACGGTGCTGCCGACACCAAAGCCGGGTGCTGCGGCTCGGTGACCGACCTGTTCGCGCTGCCATTCAACCACCATCCGGTGGTGGAAAAGGGACTGCGGGAGGCCGAGGCACAGCAGCTTTTGCAGGCGTTTTTTGTTTCCCTGCGGGAAAAGCGGGCAGGCAGACCCCGCTGGAAGCCCCCGGTGCCCGAAAACAGGGGAAAATAAGGAAAAATAGTGGGAACTGCGTAAAAAATTGCAGTTCCCACTTTCTTTTTGAGCTGGATTGTGGTATATTATTCAATGGAATCTTGTCGAAACCCATCGCAACTGCAGGCAGGCACGCCAAAGCACCGGACCTTTGCCGGACACATAAACGGAACGCTGCACTGTCTGGGGATGGGCACAGGGTTTTTCCGGTTTGGGCACTGCGCCCGGCCGAGAATACCGAACAGGAGGGATACACTCTTGTACGAGGACGAGTTTGAACTGACCTTTCAGGTGCCGGAGGAAGAGCCTGCGCCGGAGCCCCTTGCCGCACCGGCTGCAAAGCCGGCTGCGCCGATGGAGCCGGTCGCGGACGAGCCTACCCGCATCATGACGCTGGGAAAAACGGCAGCGCCTGCGGAGGACGAACCCACCCGGGTGATCACGCTGGAAAAGCCCGCAGAGCCGCCTGCGGTGGAGCAGCCCGAAGAGCCTGCGCCGCAGCCTGTAAAAGAGCGGCCTGCCCCTGCCGCACCCGCTGCGGCGCGCCGGGTGCTGATCTCCGGCGGCGACCGGGGCATCGGTGCTGCCGCTGCCCGCGCCTTTGCGGCAGCAGGGTATCAGGTGGCGGTGCTCTACCATCAGAACGCCGCCGCTGCCGCTGCGCTGGAACAGCAGCTGCCCGGTTGCATCGCCATCCAGTGCGATGTAGCCAGCCGCGCCAGCTGTGAGCTGGCGTTCCACGCGGTGGAGCAGGCCATGGGCAGGGTGGATGTGTTGGTGTGCAACGCCGGCATCGCGCAGCAGAAGCTGTTTACCGACATCACCCCGGAGGAGTGGCAGCGGATGCTGGACGTGAACCTGAGCGGCGCGTTCCACCTGTGCCAGCTGGCACTGCCCGGCATGATCCGCCGCAAGCAGGGCCGCATTCTGACCGTGAGCAGTATGTGGGGCCAGACCGGCGGCAGCTGCGAGGTGCACTATTCCGCCGCGAAGGCCGGGCTCATCGGCCTGACCAAGGCACTGGCGAAGGAAGAGGGCCCCAGCGGCATTACTGTGAACTGCGTAGCGCCGGGGGTCATCGAGACCGATATGATGGCAGCTTTTACTGCCGAGGACAAGGCAGCGCTGGCCGAGGAGACCCCTGTGGGTCGGCTGGGCACCCCGGAAGAAGTTGCAAAGCTGCTGGTCTTTTTGGCCAGCGAGGATGCCGGATACATCACCGGACAGGTGTTCGGGGTGAACGGCGGCCTTGTGATCTGATGCACAGGGCAATATTACACGATTTTCCCCGGAGTGGGAAGGAGAGAAAAAATGGGCATGACTTTGAAGGAACTGTTGACTAAGGGCGAGGGCACCCTCTCTGCACAGGAGGCCAAGGCGCTGGCGGCACAATGCCGCATGGATGTAGACACCCTCTACACCCTGCTGGAGGAGCGCGGCATTAAGGTCCTGGAGGAAGAGAACGAGCCGAGTCTGGACGTGGACAGCATCATTGCTGAGGTGGAGAACGCCGAGAACAACAACGATGACATGGGCCTTGCCGATGAAAACGAAGAGGATGCCGAGGAGAACCCGGCAGACCTGAAGGCTGCCATGGACGAGCTGCTGGACGACCCGGTGAAGAACTACCTCAAGCAGATCGGTCAGATCCCGCTGCTGAGCGCCGAGCAGGAGGTGGAGCTGAGCCGCCGCATCCATGCCGGTGCCGAGGCTGCACACATTTTGCAGGCAGACCGCCAGAAGTACGGCGCACCGGAGTACATCAAGAAGAACAGCGCCCGCTTCTCCTTTGAGGAGGACGAGAACAGCCGCAGCTACACCGAGGATCTGGACGAGGACGGCGAAAAGTCTGCCGAGGATGCCGAGGAAAAGGCAGACGAGGAAAAGGCCATGGAGGCCGTGGAGAACGGCCCCCTGAGCGAGGAGCGCCGTCAGGAGCTGCTCAAGACCCGCCGCGATGGACTGAACGCCCGCCGCAGCCTGAGCGAGGCAAACCTGCGTCTGGTGGTGTCCATCGCCAAGAAGCATGTCGGCCATAATCTGGCCTTCCTTGATCTCATTCAGGAGGGCAACATCGGCCTGATCAAGGCCGCCGAGAAATTCGACTGCGACCGCGGCTTCCGCTTCTCCACCTATGCTACCTGGTGGATCCGTCAGGCCATCACCCGCGCCATTGCGGATCAGGCCCGCACCATCCGCATCCCGGTGCACATGGTGGAGACCATTAACCGGATGCGTCAGGCCACCAACCAGCTGGTGTACCAGAACGGTCACGAGCCCACCCCGGAGGAACTGGCAAAGGCCATGGACATGAGCGTGGAGCGCGTGCGCGAGATCCAGCGCATGGCACAGGAACCTGCAAGTCTGGAAAGCCCCGTGGGCGAGGAGGAGGACTCCTCTCTGGGCGATTTCGTCGCGGACGAAAACGCCGAAGCACCCGGCAAGGCAGCCGACCGCGCCATGGTGGCACAGCAGATCAATCTGGCACTCAAGAGCCTGACCCCCCGCGAGGAAAAGGTCATCCGCCTGCGCTTTGGTCTGGATGATGGCCGTCCCCGCACGCTGGAAGAGGTCGGCCGCGACTTCGGCGTCACCCGTGAGCGTGTGCGCCAGATCGAAGCCAAGGCCATCCGCAAGCTGCATAGCCGCAAGTGCCTGACCCTGCTCAACGGCCTGATCGAGTAATAATATGTATTTTGGGATAGCAGAACACCCGCGTGGGTTCTGCTATCCCTTTTTCATGTGGTATAGAGGAGAAGTTGCAATTGCCGTTTCCCTCTACGACCCTCCCGTGAAAAAGGGGTTCTGAAAAGCCCGCAGGCTTTTCAGAACCCCAAATTAAAAATCATTTTTCCGCTGATGATGCGCAAAGTGCAACGACGACGACTGCCGCCAGCGGCGGAAACAGGGAGAAGTCGTTGGGGCAGCGGCCAGCAAGACGCAAGTGCCGCTCAAGGCACGATGCGGATGCTGGGTGCCGCAACCCGTTAGCGGAGCGCATTTCCAATCGTTTTTATCTCAGTACGAGCTCAGCCCAAGGCTTACGTCCAGCGCCTGATCCACCCGCTTCTGGTCGGCGGCGGTAATCTGCCCGGCGCGCTCCCGCAGGCGGTGCTTATCCAGCGTGCGGATCTGCTCCAGCAGCACCACGCTGTCCTTGGCAAGTCCGGTGTCCGCCGCCCGGATGTTGATGTGGGTGGGCAGGCGGGTCTTGTCCAGCCGGGATGTAATGGCCGCCGCGATCACAGTGGGGCTGTGCCGGTTGCCGATCTCGTTCTGTACGATCAGCACCGGGCGCACACCGCCCTGCTCCGAGCCCACCACCGGCGAAAGATCAGCGTAGAAAACTTCTCCTCTGTGTACCTCCATGGAATCTCCCTCCTGTTTGTCTGGAGGATGTGCCCCGCTATGTGATGCGTCCGGCGCATCCTGTCTGCTCTCAGTATGCGCAGGCGGGGTGCGGCTTATGCAGTGCGGGGGCGATATTCCATTGTATGCACAAGGGGTGGTCAGCTTTCCTCTTCCAGCGTGCAGAAGGCCAGCGCCATGCCGCCCTCGTGGCTTAAAGAGAGCCGGGCCCGCAGCCGGTGCTGCGCCACCCATGCGGCGGTCTGCCCGCTGAAGCGGTAGGCCGGGGCACCGTTCTCCTGCCGGACGGCCTCGATCTCACATAGAGAAAAGGGCTCCCGCAGGCCGGTGCCCGCCGCCTTGAGAAAGGCCTCCTTGGCGGCAAAATCTGCGGCGGCGCTGGCAAGACGGTGAGCGTTCAGCGGCGCAGGGGACGCCTCCAAAAGCCCCAGCGCCGCCTGCTCGGCCGGGCCGTACACCCGGCGTACAAAGGCCGCTGCGTGGGCAGAGGAAAGGCTTTTTTCCAGATGGGAAAGGCTGCACAGGTCGCAGCCGATGCCGTAAAGCATACAAAGGCTCCTTTCGCGGGCAGAATGCCGCCCGGACATCGTTCATCTTGCCGGAACATTGCTGGAAATTTTGTGCAGGATGTGCAAATCCAGCGTAATTATCTTGAAGTTTCGGCGCATTTCGTGTACAATGGGACTAGTTTCAACCGAAGGGGGTGTATTGCGTGGGAGACGCAACCGCGATTTTCTCCATCCACGATAAAAAGGACTATGAGATCCACGAGATCGTACAACAGGTGTACGATGCTTTGAAGGAAAAGGGCTATAACCCGGTCAATCAGCTGGTGGGCTACATTTTGTCCGAAGACCCTACCTACATTACGACCTATAAGAATGCCCGTGCCATGATCCGCAAGGTGGATCGTGACGATCTGCTGCAGGCTATGCTGCGCAGCTACCTCAACGTGTAATACGGTCCTTTTCAGCCCCGCCGTCTTGCAAGACGGCGGGCTTTTTTTGCGCGTGGGACGATTGGGAATGGCCTCCGCGTTGCTCTGGCCATGTTCAGAGGAAAGATTATTTTAAATTTCGGGGTTCAGGAAAGTCTGCGGACTTTCCTGAACCCCATTTTCACGGGTGGGGTCGCAGGGAAAAGCCTCATTTATTATGGATAGGATGGTTTTGGAGACCATTTTAATCGTTTTCCACCAGCGGCAGGGTGAAGATCTGGTTCACCACCACCTCGTACTCCCACGGCTCCCGCAGCTTTTTCAGCTGTTTTTCCAGCTTTTCCGCCCCGGCAAAGCAGTGGATGAGGTAGAACCAGTGCCCCTTCATCCGGCTGATGGCGCAGCCTGCGCTGCCGAACAGTTCAGTGTAGCCGTGGTACAGGTCGGTCAGGTAGCCCCGTAGCTCCTCCTTGGTGGCGGGTGCACCGCCCCGCGCCCTGCGGAAGAGCGCCGGGTCTGCGATGAGCCCGCGCCCTGCCATGATGCCGGACAGGGCGGGAAACTCCTCTTCCAGCGCGTGGAGCTGGGCGGCGGTGGTCACATCGCCGTTGTAGCACACCGGCATGGTGCACCGGGGCAGCGCAGCGGCAAAGGCGGCGCGGTCGGCCTGCCCGCGGTACTGCTGCCGCATCACCCGGGGGTGGATGGTCAGCTCCGAGATGGGGTAGCGGCTATAAATTTCCAGAATGGCGGCAAACTCCTCCGGTTTCTCCACGCCCAGCCGGGTCTTGACCGAAACAGGCCCTTCAGCGTGGGAGAATACGCCGTCCAGAAAGGCGTCCACCTTGGCAAGGTCCCGCAGCATCCCGGAGCCCTTGCCCTTGGCAGTCACCGTCCCGGCGGGGCAGCCCAGATTCAGGTTCACCTCGGTATAGCCCAGCGCCCGCAGCTGACCGATCATCCACGCAGCCAGCTCGCCGTCCTTCGCCAGCAATTGCGGGATGACCGGTGCACCGGGGTTTGCCTCCGGGGCAAGCTCTGCCATCTTCTTTTTAATGAGCACCCGGTTCTCCGGCGGGGAGATAAACGGCGCATAATAGCGGTCGGCAGCGCCTTGTGCGCCGAACCATTTCTGATGGGTCTGCCGCCAGACCCGGTCTGTGAAGCCCTCCATGGGGGCAGCATAATAAAGCATGGGCGTTTCTCCAAACGTTTTTGTTACCGGTATTGTAGCATAAAATTGCGTGAGGGGAAAGGGGAGGGGACGGGGGATGTTCTCTTTTGACACCAAAAGAGAACCAGAAAAGTGTGCGCTCTGCGGGGAAAGTTACTGCCTGCTTTCAGCGTGCAAAGACGCTCCGCTGGGCCAGAGGCAGGGAGGGGTGTTCCGACTCCCCCCTCCCTACCTCTGGACTCCATCCACCCCGCAACGGGTCAAGGGCTGCACGCCCTTGACAATCCTGAAGTAGTGGGCTACACCGGAAAAAACTGAAGATTCACGCCTGTTCGGCGTGAAAATCTTTTAACCGTTTTTTCCAGCTCCGCCGATTGATAGCCCCTCAGTCGCTGTGCGACCGCTCCCCCAAGGGGGAGCGGGCATGCCGGCAGCGCCGCGCTTTCGCAGAAAGCGGCGCTGCACCTGCCGTTTCCCTTTACGACCCCTCCTGTGAAAAAGTAGTTTCGAAACGCCCGCAGGCGTTTCGAAACTACAAATAAAAATAATTATTCCGTTGACTATGCGCAGAGCAACGCGGAGCGCATTCAAATCGTCCAGCTTCCAAACAAAAACTCCCGCCCTGCGGGGTGCAGAGCGGGAGAGGAGAGTCTTTTGGGGATTATTCCGCAAACAGCGGGGTGGACAGGTAGCGGTCGCCGGTATCGGGCAGAAGAACAACGATGTTCTTGCCGGCGTTCTCCGGGCGCTTTGCCAGCTGGATGGCAGCCCAGACGGCAGCACCGGAGGAGATGCCCACCAGCACGCCTTCCTTGTGGCCGATCAGACGGCCGGTGGCAAAGGCGTCGTCGTTCTCCACGGCGATGATCTCGTCATAGACGGTGGTGTCCAGCACGTCCGGCACAAAGCCTGCGCCGATGCCCTGGATCTTATGTGCACCGGCAGTGCCCTTGCTCAGCACAGGGGAGGAAGCGGGCTCAACAGCCACCACCTTGACATCGGGATTCTTGCTCTTGAGGTACTTGCCAACGCCGGTCACGGTGCCGCCGGTGCCAACGCCTGCCACAAAGATATCCACCTTACCATCGGTATCCTCCCAGATCTCGGGGCCGGTGGTCTCGATGTGTGCCTGCGGGTTGGCGGGGTTCACGAACTGGCCGGGGATAAAGGAATTGGGAATCTCCTTTGCCAGCTCATCGGCCTTGGCAATGGCACCCTTCATGCCCTTGGCACCCTCGCTCAGCACCAGCTCTGCACCGTAGGCCTTCATCAGCTGGCGGCGCTCCACGCTCATGGTCTCGGGCATCACGATGATGATGCGGTAGCCCTTAGCAGCTGCCACGGCAGCCAGACCGATGCCGGTGTTGCCGGAGGTGGGCTCGATGATGACGGAGCCTTCCTTCAGCAGACCCTTGGCCTCGGCGTCATCGATCATCTTCTTGGCAATGCGGTCCTTCACAGAACCGGCGGGGTTGAAGTACTCCAGCTTGGCGATAACGTGGGCGGGCAGCTGCTCTTCCTTTTCAATATGGCTGAGCTCCAGCAGCGGGGTGTGACCGATTAACTGATCTGCGGCGGTATAGATCTTGCTCATAATACTTGTCCCTCTTTCTGATATCGTTACGGGGTGCATGGCCCTGTCTTGCGCCGGTGTGTCCGGCTGTGATTCCCTCTAAACCTTTTAACCAACATTGTTTGTGGGTTTGATGGCATTATAGCCCTGTTTTCCCTGCTTGTCAAGGGGTTTTTTGAAAAAAGTAGGATTGAAAAGTGACTTACCCTGTTGTATAATGGGTTATAATAAATTTTGACCGGAAGGAAGTACGGATTATGATCGTTTCGACCAAAGGACGCTATGCGCTGCGGGTGATGATCGACCTCGCGGAGCATCAGTCTGAAAAATATGTTCCCTTAAAGGAAGTTGCCGCCCGGCAGGAGATCTCGGAAAAGTATCTGGAGAACATCCTCAAGGTACTGGTGCAAAACGGTTTTCTGGAGGGGCTGCGCGGCAAGGGCGGCGGCTACCGGCTGACCCGCAGCCCGGATCAGTACACGGTAAGCGAGATTTTGATGCTCACCGAGGGTAGCCTTGCCCCAGTAAGCTGCCTGACCCCCGGGGCTTCTGCCTGCGCCCGGATGGCCAACTGCCGCACCTACGAGATGTGGAAGGGGCTCAACGATCTGATCTCGGACTATTTTGGCAAGATCACACTGGCAGACCTTGCCCTGCCGGATCAGGCCGGCAACGATTATGTGATCTGAACCTTGCGCACCGGAATTGCACCGGTGCGCCTTTTTTGCACAGTTCTGCGCAAAAGGTGCAGAACTTCTTGGCAAGATTTACGGTTGATGGAGCGGGCAGTCCGCGGTATACTTTTACTTTGTGTGAGACAGAAAATTCCGGGCAAAAAGCCCGTTGTCTGTTCGTTATAAGACCATAAGACCAGAAAGGGGAGTTCTGACACGAAGTATATTTTTCAGTTCGGGCGCATTCTTGCGTTCTGTTTTCTGGGTGAGGTGCTGCACGCGGTGCTGCCGCTGCCGGTGCCTGCCAGTGTGTACGGTCTGGTGCTGCTGCTGGCAGCCCTGACCACCGGGGTCGTAAAGCTGGAGCAGGTCAAGGAGACCGGCACCTACCTGACCGGTATTTTTCCGCTGCTGTTCGTGCCCGCCGCTGCGGGCATCATGGAGCTGTGGGCAGAGATGGGACAGCTGCTGCTGCCCATCCTGATCGCCATTCTGCCGGTGACGGTGCTGGTAATGGCAGCCGCAGGCCGCACCACGCAGGCGCTGACCGCCCGCAATAAAAAAGAGGAGGCCGACCATGACTGAACTGCTGAACGACTTTCTGACCGGCTCTGTGGCATGGGGCGTGCTGCTTACGCTGGCAGCCTTTGGGCTGGGTGTGCTCATCAACCGGGTGACCGGCAAGGCCATCTTTAATCCGCTGCTGCTGGGCAGTATTTTTGTCATCGTTTTTCTGTCGGTGTGCAATATCCCCTACGGGGACTACAAGACCAGCGCCGCGCCGGTAAGCTACCTGCTGCTGCCCGCTACGGTGGCGCTGGCCATCCCGCTGTATGAAAAGCTGGATCTGCTCAAAAAGAACGCGCCCGCCATCATCGCGGGCATCTCGGTGGGCACGCTGGTCAGTCTGGGCAGCGCCTTTGCACTGGCGCTGGCAATGGACCTGACCCAGGAGCAGTACGCTACTCTGCTGCCGAAGTCCGTGACCACCGCCATCAGCATGGACGTGGCAGCTGAGCTGGGCGGCATTGCCGCCCTGACCGGTGCCATCGTCATCGTCACCGGCATCGTGGGTGCACTGCTGGCCGAGACCGTGTGCAAGTTGTTCCACATCACCGACCCCATCGCCAAGGGCGTGGGCATCGGCACGGCAGCCCATGCCGTGGGCACCAGCAAGGCGCTGCAGATGGGCGAGGTGGAAGGTGCCATGAGCGGCCTTTCCATTGCCGTAGCCGGTGTGCTGACCGCCGTGCTCTGCCCGGTGTTCGTGGGCTTTGTCCACTAAAGCCGAGTGCAAATCTAAAGATACAGAAACACCCCCGGCGGCCATTGCGGCTGCCGGGGGTGTTTCTCTGTGGGTGGAAAACAAAAAAGAGGTGAAAAGAAGAATGGTTGGTAGAGATCAGTATTGCGCCTTATTTTTGTCGATACGGCTGAACACGGCGGGGGACATATCACTTTTTGAAAAAGGAGAACAGCCCCTTCTTTTCATACGGTGCGCTGTGGATGGTGCCCACATGATATCCGGTGGCTTCAATGGCGGCGCGGAGCGCGTTTTCGTCCAGCGGCTCCTTGGAAAGGATCACGGTCTTGCCCTTGGCGTGGGAGGACGAGACCTTCTCCACAGGAAACGCATTGCGCACGGTATCGTTGATATGGGCTTCGCACATGGAACACGCCATGCCGCCTACTTCTACGGTCGTCTGGATCATTTTTATACCTTCTTTCAGGAATATCTTATAAAATGATAGTTAGAATTGACTAACTTTTCACTCCGAGAAAAGCCGCTGCCCACATCATACGCCATACAGCCGCAGCTGTCAAGCGCTTTGCTTATTTTTTCCGGTAGTCCCGCGGGGTCATGCCGAAATGCGCCTTGAACGCCCGGTTAAAATAGGAAAGATTCTCAAACCCGCACCGGGAGGCGATGGTCAGCACGGTCTCATCGGTGGTTCGCAGCGCCTCGGCGGCGGTGTTCAGCCGATACTCGTTCAGAAAGGCAATAAAGCTCTGCCCGGTCATCTGCCGGAACCAGCGCATAAAATGGCTGGCGCTGAAGGAGCAGACCCCGGCGGCATCGGCTACCCGGAGCGGCTCGGCATAATGCGCCGAAAGCCATTGCAGCACGGTTTTCAGCCGCTGGGTGTCGGCGGTTTCGGTGGAGAGACACTGCCTGCCCTGTGCAATGAGCAGGGCAAGAAAGCGCAGCAGCGCCCCTTTTACCAGCAGCTCGTAGCCGGGGCGCTTGGCGCGGTTGGCATCTTCCAGCTCCCGCAGGCAGGCGGCGGCTTGCAGATAGCACAAATCGTTCGGGGTCAGACGCACCGGCAGCGACAGCCGCCCGCTTTGCAGCGGCAGCAGATATTTTTCGGCACAAAGGTCCTCCGCACCGCCCAGCAACTCCGGTTCAAAGATGATATTTTCGTATTCCATGCGCTGTCCCTCTGCCTGCCGCAGCGCGTGGAGCGTGCCCGGGGCAAAAATAAAGATATCCCCCCGGTAGGCCGGGTAGGTCACCACGCCCACCTGTACCAGCCCCATGCCCTGCTTGACAAAGACCAGCTCCATGCTCTCGTGCCAGTGCAGTGCCACCTGCTGAAAATCCCCCGGAATGGTGCAGGGGTACAGGTTGAACGGAAAGCGCACGGCCCCGTGCTGTTTTGTCTCCTGCAAAGAAGCCTGATTTTGCATCGTCTCACCTCCGATGATAGGATTGTACCATAGTTTGCACTATTTAGGCAAGATTTTGAACGTTCTATGTGGTATATCTTGAGGTACTGATGTCAAACCTGTTTTCCGTAAGGTGTATCTGAAAACAAAGAAACCGACGAAATTTCCGACTTTTCAGATACACCCTGGCAAAGGAGGATGCTTTTATGAGCTTTACCGAAACGTTACAGAGTATCACCGGCAAGCTGCTGGCGGACTGCACCGATCAGGAGCTGTATCTGGCACTGCTGGAACTTGTGCGGCAGAAGAGCGCCGACCGCGTGCAGCCGGTCACCGGGCGCAAGCTGTACTATATCAGCGCCGAATTCCTTATTGGCAAGCTGCTGTCCAACAACCTCATCAATCTGGGGCTGTACGACGAAGCCCGGTCTGCGCTGGCTGCTGCCGGAAAGCGCCTTTCCGATATTGAAGAGGTAGAGCCGGAGCCCTCTCTGGGCAACGGCGGCTTGGGGCGCCTGGCTGCCTGCTTCCTCGACTCTCTGGCAACGCTGAACCTGCCCGGCGACGGCGTAGGTCTGCGGTACCATTTTGGTCTGTTCCATCAGTCCTTTGAGGATGGCGTGCAGAACGAAAAGCCCGACCCGTGGCTCACTGCCCACAGCTGGGCGGAAAAGACCGACACCACCTACCCGGTGGAACTGGCGGGCAAGGAGTACACCGCCCGGCTGTACAAGCTGGCGGTCACCGGCTACGAGGGGCGCACCAACACCCTGAACCTGTTCGATCTGGACACCATCGACGAGAGCATCGTCCATGACGGCATTGCCTTCGACAAGACTGCCATCGACAAGAACCTGACCCTCTTCCTCTACCCGGACGATTCCGACGAGGCAGGCCGCCGTCTGCGGGTGTACCAGCAGTACCTGATGGTCTCTGCCGGTGCACAGCTCATTCTGGCCGAGTGCGCCGCCCGGGGCTGCAACTTCCATGATCTGGCGGACTACGCCGCTATCCAGATCAACGACACCCACCCCAGCATGGTCATCCCGGAGCTGATCCGGCTGCTGGGCGAGCGCGGCATCGAGTTTGAGGAGGCCGTGGAGATCGTCACCAAGACCTGCGCCTACACCAACCACACCATTCTGGCCGAGGCACTGGAAAAGTGGCCCCGCGCCTATCTGGATGCCGTAGTGCCGCAGCTGATGCCCATCATCGAAAAGCTGGATGCGCTGGCACGCACCCGCACCGAGGATGAGAGCCTTGCCATTATCGACAAGGACGACCGGGTGCACATGGCACACATGGATATCCACTTTACCCACTCTACCAACGGCGTGGCAGCGCTGCACACCGAGATTTTGAAAAACTCCGAGCTGCACGGCTTCTACGAGCTGTACCCGGAGAAGTTCAATAACAAGACCAACGGTATCACCTTCCGCCGTTGGCTGCTGGAATGCGACCCGCGCCTGACTGCAACGCTAGAAAAGCACATCGGCTCCGGCTTCCGCAAGGACGCCGCCGAGCTGGAAAAGCTGCTGGCCTTTGTCGATGACGAGACGGTGCTCAGCGAGCTGACCGCCGTGAAAAAGGCCAACAAGGAAGCGCTGGCAGACTGGCTGCTGCACACCCAGAAAGTGAGCGTGAACACCGATGCCGTGTTCGATATCCAGTCCAAGCGCCTGCATGAGTATAAGCGCCAGCAGCTCAACCTGTTGTACCTCATCCACCAGTACTACGAGATCAAGGCAGGACACCTGCCCGCTGTGCCGCTGGTGAGCATCTTCGGCGCAAAAGCCGCTCCCGCCTACACCATTGCAAAAGACATCATCCATGCGCTGCTGACCCTCTCCAAGGTCATTGCCGCAGACCCGGAGGTGTCCAAGTGGCTGCAGGTGGTGTTTGTGGAAAACTACAACGTCACCGCCGCCGAAAAGCTGATCCCGGCCTGCGACCTGTCCGAGCAGATCAGCCTTGCCTCCAAGGAGGCCTCCGGCACCGGCAACATGAAGTTTATGCTGAACGGTGCGCTGACGCTGGGCACCATGGATGGTGCCAACGTGGAGATCAGCCAGCAGGTGGGCGAGGAGAACATCTATATCTTCGGCCAGACCTCCGATCAGGTCATCCACCGCTACGCCGTGGGCGATTACGACCCCGCCCAGTGGGTGGAGGGCGATGCCAACATCCGCCGCGCCATCAGCTTCCTGACCGGGCCGGAGATGCTGGCCGCCGGTCATGCCGAAAACCTGACCCGCCTGCACGACGAGCTGATCCACAAGGACTGGTTCCAGACCCTGCCGGACTTCAATGCCTACGTTGTGCGCAAGGGACAGGCCCTCAGCGATTACGCCTGCGACCCCACGGGCTGGCGGCGTAAGTGCCTTGTGAACATTGCCAAGGCTGGCATGTTCTCCTCTGATCGCACCATTGCCGAGTACGACCGCGATATCTGGCATCTGGGCAAATAATCTTTTTTGAACCTGCGTTTCTCCTTTATTTTCTCATAGGCTGCTGCACAAAGCTGTGCGGCAGCTTTTTTGTTTCCGTGCCAACAAGAAACGCCGCTGCACGGCTGTGCAGCGGCGTTTGATTCAGTTGATGAAAACCGGAACGGAAGCGGGATCAGTCCTCGCTCGCCTCTTCTTCCTCGTCATCCTCATCCGTATCACGCGGCTTATAGAAGATGCCGCTCAGGAAGATGCTGACGAAATACAGCAGCACCATGGGGAAAGCCACCATGCACTGGGACACGATGTCCGGCGGGGTGACCACAGCAGCGATGAAGAAGATGACCACGATGGCCACGCCGCGCACCTGCTTGAGGATCTGCGGGTTGATGATGCCCATCTTGGAAAGGATGATGGTGATCAGCGGCATCTCGAACACGCAGCCAAAGATGATGAACATGGTCAGGCAAAGGTTGACGTAGCTCTCGATACTGGTAGTGGTCTGGATGTACTCAGCACCCTCGATGCCGGTGCTGAGGAACCGCAGCATGAACGGCATCATGAGCTTATAGGCGAACAGCACGCCCACGCAGAACAGGATCAGACCCAGCAGCATGACCAGCTTGAAAAAGGTGCTCTCGCTCTTTTTCAGACCCGGCTTTGCAAAGGCGTAGATGTTGTAAAAGGCCACAGGCACCGTTACCACCACACCGGCCAGAATGGACACCCGGAAATACTGCATCAGTTTTTCCTGCGGGGCAATGGACACGAACTGGTAATAGTCGCGGCCCATGGCAGTAAGCAGATCGATCAGACGGTCTGCATACGCCAGCGAGACCACCACGCCCACCACAAACACCACCGCGCAGATGATGAGCCGGTTCCGCAGTTCTTTCAGATGGCCGGTCAGCGTCATGCTGCCGTCCTCTGCCATGACTTCGGCTTTCTTTTTGCGCTTTTTGTTTGTAGCCACAATTACTCCTCGTCTTCGTCCTTCTTATCAGCCTTCTTTACAGTCTCCTCGGACTGCTCGGCGTCCTCGTCCTCCATGCCCTTCTTGAAGCCATTGATGGTCTTACCGAACATCTTGCCCAGCTTCGGCAGGTTCTTGGGTCCAAAGATCAGCAGAACGACAACCAGAATGATCAGCAGCTCATTAGTACCAATACGCATAATAAATATCTCCTTTTTCTTGCCGCGCCGCGTGGCGGGCGTATTACAGAATGTATCTGGCAACCGCGGGCGCGGGTGCATCCATAAATAAGTAGGGGCGCTTACACCTTTGCTTCCTCAGCGGGTGCAGCTTCGGCGGCTTCTTCGGCTGCGGCAGGGGCTTCCTGCACAGGCTCAGCCACCGGCTCGGCGGCAGGCTGTGCGGCCTCGGCAGCGGCCTGCTCCGGCTTTTCAGCGGGAGCCTCCACAGTTTCAGCCGGGGCTTCGGCGGGCTGCTCGGGCAGTTCCTCCACAGCATCCTCGGTCAGGTCGGTGACCTCCTCGGTCTCAGCCAGCTTCTTGGCGGCTTCCTCTTTGCTGGTCTTGCCAATGCCGGTAAAGCTCTTGGTCACGTCCCGCATGCTGCTGTCGATATCTTTTTTGATATCAGTCAGGGGGGCAACAGCCTCTTTCAGGGGAGCCTGAATCTCGTTCAGCGGCTCCACCACGTTCTTCTGAATCTCCTCAGAAGCAGCGCCGGTGTATTTCTTCAGCTCGCGGAGCATCTTGCCGATCTTCTTTGCGTAGACAGGCAGCTGGTCCGGGCCGATGAACACAAACGCCACGATGACGATGACGATAAGTTCCCAAAAACCAATTTTCATAAGTAACGTTTCCTTTCCTGTACCAAGGGCATTTCCAAGACCGCCGCACACCACAGCAGTCTGCGCGTTTTTGCCCTTTTTGGCGGGGGTTCGGCGCACTGCGCGCCTTTGTTGCCCTATGTATACCGAAAAGTGGTGTACTGAATGTTAATATATTATTAATATTTTATGAACGAGTGCCTATTCGGCCTGTTTTATTTAACAAAGTGCATTTTCGTCATTCGTTATTACAGTTTGGATAGGATACAACAACGTCCTCAGGTCTGCACGCCCTCGAACTGGCTATTGTAGAGTTTGGCGTAGAAGCCGCCCTGCGCCAGCAGCTGGTCGTGGTTGCCCTGCTCCACGATGTGGCCGTCCTTCATCACAAGGATAACGTCTGCCTCCCGGATGGTGGAAAGGCGGTGCGCCACGATAAAGCTGGTACGCCCCTGCATCATGCGGGCAAAGGCCTTCTGGATGCGCACCTCAGTGCGGGTATCAATGGAGGATGTGGCTTCGTCCAAGATCAACATGGGCGGCAGGCAGAGCATCACGCGGGCGATGCAGAGCAGCTGCTTTTGTCCCTGACTGATATTGCCGCCGTCCTCTGCAATGACAGTGTCGTAGCCATCGGGCAGGCGGCGGATAAAGCTGTGGGCGTGGGCAGCCTTGGCGGCGGCAATCACCTCGTCCATGGTGGCGTCCGGCTTGCCGTAGGCAATGTTCTCCCGCACCGTGCCGGCACGCAGCCAGGTGTCCTGCAGCACCATGCCGTAGCTGCCGCGCAGGGAGGCGCGGGTCACATCCCGGATATCGGTGCCGGACACCCTGATGCTGCCGCTGTTTACATCATAGAACCGCATAAGCAGGTTGATGAGGGTGGTCTTGCCGCAGCCGGTGGGGCCTACGATGGCGATGCGCTGGCCGGGCTGCACGTCCAGCGAGAGCCCTTCGATGAGCGGACGGTCGGGCAGATAGCGGAAGGAAACATCCTGTAACTGCACATGGCCGTCCGGCTGCAATGCGGCGGCGTTTTCGGCCTCCGGCACCTGATCTTCGGCGTCCAGCAGCTCAAACACCCGGGCGGCGCAGGCCAGTGCATTCTGTAACTCGGTGACCACGCCCGAGATCTCGTTGAAGGGTTTGGTGTACTGGTTGGCGTAGCTCAGAAAAACGCTGAGCTGACCGATGGTGATGCCGCCGCGCACGGCGTACAGCGCACCCACAAGCCCTACGCCCGCGTACACGATGTTGTTCACAAAGCGGGTGGCGGGGTTGGTCAGGCTGGAGAAGAAGATGGCCTTCAGGCTCACGTCCTGCAGCTGTCCGTTCACCTCGTCAAAGGCGGCAAGGCTCTCTGCTTCATGGCCAAAGGCCTGCACCACCTTCTGGCCTTCGATCATCTCGTTGACCAGCGCGGTCTGCTTGCCGCGGACGGTGCTCTGGCTCTGGAAGTAGCCGTAACTGCGCTTTGCCAGAAAGCCCGCCACCACAAGGCTCAGCGGGGTGATGCACACCACCACCAGCGTGATGGGCACATTCTCCCGCAGCATGAACAGCAGGGTGCCCAAAATGGTCAGGATGCCGGAGAACAGCTGGGTAAAGCCCATCAGCAGGCCGTCCGCAAAGGTGTCCACATCCGCCACCATGCGGCTGACGATATCGCCGGAGGGGTGGCTGTCCAGATAGGACAGCGGCAGTGTCTGGATCTTGCGCAGCGCCTCGTTGCGCAGATCACGGCTGACCGAGAAGGTGATGCGGTTGTTGCACACGCTCAAAAGCCACTGCGCAAGGGCGGCTACGGCTGCCACCACCAGAATGCTCACTGCAATGCGCAGCACCCCGGCAAGGTCTACATTGCCCTTGCCCAGCATCTTATCAATGGCATCGCCGCACAGGATGGGGATATACAGCTGGGCGGCTACGCTGACCGCCGCCACCAACAGGCTGCACACCACAAAGGCGCTGTACGGACGGATCTTGTGCAGCACCCGATTCAGGGTGGCCTTGCGCTGCTGCGGGGTCAGCTTATTTTTTGCTTTTGCACTCATGCTTCTGCCTCCCCTTTCTTGAACTGGCTCTCGTAGATCTCCTCGTACACCGGGCAGCTGCTGCGCAGCGCGCTGTGGGTGCCGATGCCCACCAGATGGCCGTCATCCAATACTAAGATTTGGTCGGCGTGCTGCAAACTGGCGGCGCGCTGGCTGACGATGAACACGGTCAGTGCCCCGGGCAGCGCCGCCAGTGCCTTGCGCAGGGCGGCGTCGGTGGCGTAGTCCAGCGCGCTGGCGCTGTCATCCAAAATCAAAATGTCCGGCTTGCCCACCAGCGCACGGGCGATGGTGAGCCGCTGCTTCTGTCCGCCGGAAAGGTTGCGTCCGCCCTGCTCCACCGGCTCGTCCAGCCCAAGGGGCTTTGCACGCACAAAGTCTGCGGCCTGTGCCGTTTCCAGTGCTGCCCACAGGTCGGCATCGGTGGCATCCTTGTTGCCCCACAGCAGATTGGAGCGGATGGTGCCGCCGAAGAGCTGCGCCTTCTGCATGACCACCGCCACCCTGCCGCGTAAAGCGTCCCGGGGGTAGCTGGCCACCGGGCGGCCAAAGATCTCCACGCCGCCCTCGGTGGCATCGTAAAAGCGCGGGATGAGGTTTACTAAGCTGGATTTACCGCTGCCGGTGCCGCCGATGACGCCGATGGTCTGGCCCTTTTTGGCGGTAAAGCTGATGTCGGTCAGGCTGGGTGCGCCCGCCCCGGCGTAGGTCAGACCTACATGGTCAAAGCGCACGGCATCGCCGGTCTTGTCGGCGGGCACTTCGCCCAGAAGCTTTGCCGGGAAGGTCATGCCGGGCTTGGTATCCAGCACCGCCTGCACACGGCCTGCACAGGCCAGCGCCTTGCTGATCTGTACGATGAGGTTGGCAAGTTTTACCAGCTCCACAAGGATCTGGTTCATGTAGTTCACCAGCGCAATCACATCACCGGAGGCCATGCCGCCCACGTTGATCTCGATGCTGCCTACGTACAGCAGCGCCACGATGGCAAGGTTGATGAGCACATAGGTCAGCGGGTTCATCAGCGCCGAAAGGTGGCCGACATGCAGCTGCATCCCGGTCAGCAGGGCGTTGGCGTCCTCAAAGCGGTCGATCTCGCTCTGCTCCTTATCAAAGGCGCGCACCACGCGCACGCCGGTCAGGTTCTCGCGGGTCAGGCCCAGCACCCGGTCCAGCCGGGTCTGCACGGTCTTGTACAGCGGTCGGGTGATCACCATCACGCCGAACACCACCACGCTGAGCAGCGGGATGGTGACTACAAAGATCATCGCCGCCCGGGCGTTGACCGTAAAGGCCATGACCATGGCGCCCAGCACCACAAAGGGGCTGCGCAGGAACAGGCGCAAAAACAGGTTGAGCCCGCTTTGCACCTGATTGATATCGCTGGTCATGCGGGTGATGAGGGTGCTGGTGCCCAGCGTATCCATCTCTGAAAAGCTCAGGCTCTGGATATGGGCAAACAGGGCGTGCCGCAGTGCGGTGGAATAGCCCACCGCCGCCTTGGCGGAAAAGTACTGCGCGGTCAGGCTGCAGGTAAGGCCGATGAAAGCCAGCAGCAGCAAAAGGCCGCACCGCACCAGAATATAATGCAGGTCATGTGCTGCAATGCCCACATTGACGATATCCGCCATGACCAGTGGCACAAACAGGTCAAAGGTGGCTTCCAGCATCTTAAAGAGCGGTGCAAGCACGCTTTCGCGCTCGTAGCCCTTCAGGTAGCCAAGCATCCGGTTCAAAAAAATTCCTCCTTCGGGGTCAAAATACACCTTATTATAACGCGATGTATACTGAAAATCCAGTGCCGCAGCTGCGTTTTGCATTGTACAAGCTGCCAAATCCTGTTATACTATGGTATATCTGAAAAGTCGAAAATTTAGTCTATTTCTACAAACACAGCTGGATTTTGCGTTAAACAGCCTTGAAATCCACAAAGGATTCCTGCGGCTGTTTGCCTTAAATCCCGCTTGTGCTTGCGAAATATTCGTCATTTTCTTTGTTTTCAGATACACCTTAGAGCTGAGATTGATAGGGAAGTATGGTGAACACAATGGCAAGACGAACAGACGGCGGGGTACGCTTCCGCCCGGTGGGCAGCCGCCGCAGCCGCACCGCACCGGTGTACAGCCCGCGCGGCACCGGCTGCCCGGCCATCGAGCAGGCGGTGCAGGGGCTGTACAAGGGGCAGAATGAGGAGAGCTTCTGGTCTTTAATGAGCGCTTTGAATTACGCGCTGGAGCTGGAGACCCATGTGCTTGTGCCGCTGCAGACGGCGCTTTCGGCGCAGGGTGCGCCCGCCCCGTGGATGGAGCACCCCATCCCGGCGGAAAAGGCCGACGGCCTTGCCTTGTGGACGCTGCGCAACGATAAAGGGCGCTGCTGGCTGCCGCTGTTCACCTCGGTGGCAGCTGCCGGTGCAGACCGCAGTACCGGCAGCCGCCCCATGGCTGACCGCACCTTGGAACAGGCCATGCAGCTGGCGTTGGACACCCCGGGCATCGACGGTGTGGTGCTGGACCCGTGGAGCAATTCCGCCTCGCTGGACGGTGCGCTGCTCAACGGTCTGCTGCACGCAGGCCACACCCCGGAGGGTCCCGGCGCAGAGGAGGCCGAGGCCGGGAAAGAAGCTGCCCGCGCCGGACACTGGGCGGCAGCGGCAGAGTGCTACCAGAAAGCCGCCGAGCAGGGAAATTCTGCCGGGCTCTCGCTGCTGGGCGAGTGCCTGTATCAGGGGCGCGGCGTGCCAAAAAGCGCTGCGCAGGCGCGTAAGCTGTGGAAGGCCGCAGCCGAAAGCGGCGAGCCCATCGCCCTTTTGAACCTTGGCGACGACTGCGCCGCCCGGGGCGACAACGGCAAGGCGCTGTTGTGGTACCGCCGGGCGCGGCAGAACGCGGCAGCGGTGCCGGATATCGAGTATACGCCCCGGGTCTGCCTGCGGCTGGCGCAGTACGAGACCCGCTACACCTCCCGCAAAAAAGCGCTGGCGCAGGCGGCAGAAGCAAAGCAGGCTTTTACCATTTTGCAGCGGGAGCACGAGCCGGACGCCGACCGCTGGTTACAGGAGGCCGAGCAGCTGCTCTATGCGCTGACCCACGAGCCACCCACGGCTCCGGCAGCATATAACATAGAATCTTTACAATTGGACTAAAAAATGGTCACAGCCGTCCGGTAAGATAGACTGGAGAAAAATCAGCCCGCAGACACGGCGGACAAGAAACAGAGGAAACAGTATGAGCAAAGTGATCGGCATTGATCTTGGTACGACCAATTCCTGTGTGGCGGTGGTGGAGGGCGGCAAGCCCGTGGTCATCACCAACGCAGAGGGCGAGCGCACTACCCCCAGCGTGGTGGCCTTTACCAAGGACGGCGAGCGTCTGGTGGGCGGCGCGGCCAAGCGCCAGATCGCCACGAATTCCGGGCGCACGATCTCCAGCATCAAGCGGTACATGGGCTCGGACTACCGGGCGCATATTGACGGCAAGGACCTTGCCCCGCAGGAGATCAGCGCCATGATCCTTGCCAAGATCCGCCGGGACGCCGAGAGCTATCTGGGCGAGCCTGTCACCGAAGCCGTCATCACCGTGCCCGCTTATTTTGACGACAGCCAGCGCAAGGCCACGCAGGATGCCGGCCGCATTGCGGGGCTGAACGTGCTGCGCATCATCAACGAGCCTACCGCCGCCGCGGTAGCCTACGGTCTGGACAACGAAGCCGCGCAGAAAATTCTGGTCTACGACCTTGGCGGCGGCACCTTTGACGTGTCCATCATCGAGATCGAGGACGGCACCTTTACGGTGCTGGCCACCGGCGGCGACACCCATCTGGGCGGCGACGACTTTGACCAGCGCATCGTGGAGTACGCGGTGGCAGAATTCAAAAAGTCTGACCGCATCGACCTGACCCGCGACCCCGCCGCCATGGGACGGCTGAAGGAGGAAGCGGAAAAGGCCAAGAAGGAGCTTTCCAGTGCGCCCTCTGCCCAGCTGAACCTGCCCTTTATCGCGGTGGGCAAGGACGGGCCGCACCACTTGGATATCGCGTTGTCCCGCCCGCAATTCGAGATGATGACCGGCGATCTGCTGTCCCGCACCGTGCCCCCGGTGCAGAACGCCTTGCGGGATGCCGGCATCTCTGCCAGCCAGCTGGGCAAGGTGCTGCTGGTGGGCGGCAGCACCCGGATGCCCGCCGTGGAGCGGCAGGTGCGGGAGCTGCTGGGTAAGGAGCCTAGCCACAGCCTGAACCCGGACGAGTGCGTCGCCATGGGTGCAGCGGTGCAGGGTGCACTGCTGCAGGGCGGCGGCAAGTTGGCGGGTGCCACCGGCGCGGCAGCGCAGGGGCTGGTGTTGATGGATGTGACCCCGCTGACCTTGTCCATCGAGACGCTGGGCGGGGTCGCCACCCCGCTGATCACCCGCAACAGCATGATCCCCACCCGCAAGAGCCAGATCTTTACCACCGCCCGTCCCATGCAGACCAGCGTGGAGATCAACGTTCTGCAGGGTGAGCGCCATTTTGCGCGGGACAATAAGTCCCTTGGCAAGTTCAAGCTGAACGGCATCCGGGCAAGCTTTTCGTCTAAGCCGCAGATCGAGGTCACCTTTGATATCGATGTGAACGGCGTGGTGAAGGTATCTGCAAAAGACCTTGCCACCGGGCGGGAGCAGAACATCACCATCACCGGCAGCACCAACCTTTCCGAAAACGAGATCCAGCGCGCCATGGCAGACGCCGCCGCTTACGAGGCCGAGGACAGCCGCCGCAAGGAGCGTCTGGACCTGCACAATCAGGCCGAGGTGCTGGCCTACAAGGTGGATGAAGCGCTTTCCAAGTGCAAAAAGGAGTTGGACAAGGACGAAAAAGCCCGCGTGAAGGCCGACCTTGCCAACCTGCGCCACTGCCTGCGCAAGGATAAGCCCGAAAAGATGAACGAGACCGAGGAAGCCGCCCTGCGGCAGGCCAAGAGCCAGCTGGAAGCCTCGGCCAACCACCTGATGCTGTTGTACTCTGCCGAGCAGACCCCCGGCGATGGAACGGACAGCACACTGTAATATTTATAACATAAGGTTTGTGGGCTGCTGCACCCGCCCGGCGCAGCAGCCCTTTTTGCAGAAATAGAAAGGAACTGTTATGAAGGAACTGCAATATCCGGTGCGCTCCGGGCGCTACCGCCACTTTAAAGGCAACGAGTATCAGGTGCTGGGCGTGGCACGCCACAGCGAGACCGAGGAGGAAATGGTGGTGTACCGCGCCCTGTACGGTGAGGGCGGGCTGTGGGTGCGCCCCGCCGCCATGTGGCTGGAAACCGTGACCCGGGACGGCGTTACCCAGCCCCGCTTTACCTATATCGGGGAGTGATGCGCCCGGCTTGAATCCCGTTATTGACCCTAGGATTATTTTGCGGTAAAATGTGAGTATGATACCAAATAACAAAGGAGGTTTTCGTATGAAGGCCAAACGATGGATCTCGCTCCTGCTCGCAGTCAGCATGATGCTTGGTGTACTGGCAATGCCTGCTTCGGCGGCAGCGCAGCAGCCGGAAAGCACCGCTGTTGTCAGCGAGGAACTGCCCGATGCCGCAGCGCTGAGCGCGGCAGAGGATGAAAATGATATCGTCAACATCCGCATCCGGGCGACCGGAAACCTTGTCTATGGTTCCGATTATAAGCTGGAGGTGGAGACCCGGCCCGAAAACACCCAGTATATTGCCGTGGTGCTGGGCACCAGCGGCGAAGCCTACGGCTATGTGACCCTGATGATCTCGGATAAGCTGCGCACTTTGCTCAAGCTGATCCCCCTGCCCAAAAAGATGTCCCAGACCCCGGACCAGGCCGAGGAATTCAATGTATACAGCTACCTCAAGCAGCTGATCGACGGCAACGATGTCGGCGTGCTGCTGCGGGTGGCGGACGAAGTAGTGTCGGTGATGGACACCGTCAGCTTCTTTGTCCCGGCCAGCTACCTGACCACGGTGAAGAATGTTTCCAACGGCATGAAGCTGGCGCTAAGCCTGATCCGCAAGTATCTGCCCGAGGGTGCGCTGAGCCGCATCTATCTGGACGAGCAGCCCAAGGACAGCGGCAAGTACTTTGCCGGTGCCATTGCGCTGGAAAGCAGCGATATCAACGCCGCCGGGTTTGCCATGTTCAAGATCAAGCCCAAGACCGAAAACGTCAGCCTGAGCTGGACAGCGGATGCCCCGGCCAGCATGACCGTCTCTCAGCTGCAAAGCGCTGATCTGACCGCCAAGGTGATCTCGGACGGACAGGTGGCTGAAAACGGCAAGGTGAGCTACACCTACAAGAAAAAGACCTTCCTGTGGTTCAGCAGCAAAATGAGCGGCGTGCCCACCGAGCCCGGCACCTACACCCAGACCGCCAAGGCGGGGGGCAACTACTCCTGCAGTACCATCAGCCGCACCATTACGGTGACTGCTGATCCGCAGCCTGCTGCTGCAGAGCAGCCCGCGGCATAAGCATCTTTATAGCATATAAACCGGCGGAAAATTATTTTTGAATTGGACGATCCCGGAAAGTTTGCGGACTTTCCGGGATCGTTTTTTTCGCGGGAGAGGCTACTTTTTATTTCCTATAGAATGGGCTGCTTTACTCTTGCAAATCGCTGCATAATACGCTATTATAAAAATAAATAACCCCTTGCGGTAAAAAAGGGGGGAAGAAGGAGCAGTTTATCTATGGAAGAGAAAAAAAGCGGCATCAAAAAGTTCTTTGAAGAATTCAAAGCGTTTGCCATGCGCGGCAACGTGCTGGACATGGCAGTGGGCGTTGTCATCGGCGGTGCCTTCACCGCAATTGTCACCGCGTTGGTGGAGGACATCATCAACCCGCTGATCGGCCTGTTTTTCAAGGCAGATTTTTCCGATGTGGTCATTGGTCTGGGCGGCTCCAGCATCAAGATCGGCGCGTTCGTCAACTCCATCATCAACTTCCTCATCGTTGCCTTTGTGCTGTTCGTTGTGATCAAGTTTGTCAACTCCCTGCACAAAAAGCCCGAAGCGCCCGCCGAGCCGGAGGAGCCCACCACCAAGGTGTGCCCCTACTGCCAGAGTGAGATTTCCATCAAGGCTGTGCGCTGCCCCCACTGCACCTCCAAGCTGGAGGGCTTTCCCGAAATGAAGGCCTGAAGCATTCAGCATTGACATTACAACAAAACCCTCCTTGTCGGGCGCAGTCTTTGCGCTTGCGGCAGGGAGGGTTTTGCACGTTTTGCGGCTTGGTTGTGGAAAAGTGGAGTGGGAAGTGAAGCAGGAAAATCAGGCGCTCTTACTGAACCTTGGTCAGCTCAGCCAGCTTGTGGTAGATCTCGGTGTTGTCGTATACACCGCCGAACTTCTCGGCACCGACACCCATGGCATACACGTTGACCATGGCACCGGTGTGGGCGTAGGTGGTGTGATCCATACCGGACTTGTGGTTGATGGTGTGGCAGACAGCCATGCTGAAGGGGATGTAAGTACCGTACAGCTCGTAATCCTGCTGGCTCATCTTGCTCTGGCTGGAGGAACCCACCTGCAGGGTGCGCTCGTAGGCCTTGCGCAGGTTCTCCACCTCGTAGTCGGTCAGCAGCAGCTTGCTTGCGCTGGCGGCAGCGGGGTCGGTGGGCAGGGTCAGGCCAAAGACGTTCTTCACATCCTGCATGGCAGTCTCAAAGGGAATCTTGTTGGCAATGTAGCCCTGCACATAGGTAGAATCGAACTTTGCGTAGGACATCTTCTGGTGTGCCAGATTGGTCAGGAAGGTGTCGTAGTTGGTGGTCTTGTAGCCGATGGCCATGCCGCCGGTCTCGTGGTCGGCGGTGACAAGGATCAAAGTCTCGTTGGGGTGGGCATTGTAGAAGTCCACCGCAGCCTGCACCGCGTTGCTCATCTCCAGCACATCGTGGATGGAAGCAGCGGCATCGTTGGCGTGGCAGGCCCAGTCGATCTTGCCGGACTCGGTCATCAGGAAGAAGCCCTTCTTGTTGTTCAGCAGTTCAATGCCCTTTTTGACATAGTCGGTCAGCTGCCACTCGCCGTTGGCAGCGTCCATGGCGTAGTTCATGGCCTTGCCATCGCCCAGATTCTCGGCAATGATCAGGGTCTTGCCAGCACCGGCGGTCAGGGCAGCGGCACCGGCCTGGGTGGTGACCACGTTGTAACCGGCGTTGGCAGCCACGGTATGGTTGTCGGGGCCGGTGCCATCGCCGTTCACCTTCTGGAACTCGCCGCCGGCAAAGTACTCAAAGCCGGAGTTTGCCAGCTCCACCCCGATCTCGTAGTAGTTCTTGCGGGTCTTTTGGTGGGCATAGAAGGCAGCAGGGGTGGCGTGGTCGATGTTCACGGTGGAGATCACGCCCACCTTATAGCCCTTCTGGGCGTGCAGCTTTTCGGCAATGGTCTCGTAGGGCACATCGCGGGTCCAGGGGCACATATTGATGACGCCGCTCTCGGTCTTGTGGCCGGTGGCGATGGAAGTAGCGGTGGAAGCAGAGTCCGGGCAGAAGGAGGTACTGTCGTAGGTGGTCACGCTGCCCACCTGCGGGAAGCTGGTAAAGCTCAGGTCGGCCTCAGTCACAGCGCCGTTGTTGTCCACAGTGCCCTTGTAGAAGCGTGCGGACTGGATCTGGGCAGTGCCCATGCCATCGCCGATGAACAGGAAAACGTACTTGGGCTTTTTGAACACGTCCAGCAGACCGTTCTCTTCGTCTGCTGCGGCAGAAGCATCGGCCTCGGCGGCGTGAACGGCTACGGGTGCAGCCGACAGCATCCCCACTGCCGATGCCACGGCACCGGCTTTCAGGAAGCTGCGGCGGGAAATTTTCGCATTCTTCATAACAGATATCCTCTCTTTTTTCAGCCCGGCTTGGGGCAGTTCTACTATTTCTTGTGGGAACACCTGTATTGTAGCGCACCGCCCGCAGCGGCGAAACCAGCCCCGTGTAACACTTAGGTAAACCTTTGGCGCACGGAAGAGCGGCGGTGTAAAATGCGGGCAAAACAGGTAAAATCTGCCTGTAACGCCCGCCGAAGGGGCACTTTTTGCACCGAACCGCCCCGCAAGGGTTGCAAGCAGGGGGCTTTTCATTGTACAATAGAAAGAGCAAGCTGAGATACACTTCGATAACGAGAGGATCTTTTAAATATGTCTGATATCAAAGTGCTGGCGCTGGATCTGGATGGCACCCTGACCAACGACCAGAAACTCGTCACCCCGCGCACCCGCGCCGCGCTGGACGCCGCCATTGAAAAAGGCGTCACCATCGTGCTGGCGTCCGGCCGGCCCACCGCCGGTATTCAGCCGCTGGCCGAGGAGCTGGGTCTGGACAAAAAGGGCGGCTGCATCCTGTCCTACAACGGCGGAAAGATCGTGGATTGCCGCACCGGCGAAACGCTGGTGGAAAAGACGCTGGCCCCCGCCCTTGTGCCCGAGCTGTGCGCCTTTGCCGCCGCGCAGGATATTGCCATCCTGACCTATAACCGCGAGGGCATCGTCTGTGAGCGGGACAAGGACGAGTGGGCCAACAAGGAGTGCTTTACCACCAAGCTGCCCATGATCCATGTGGACGATCTGGCATCCTATGTGAACTACCCCGTGTGCAAGATGCTTATCACGCTGGACCCCGCCCGCCGGGACGCGGTGTGCGCCGCCGGGCAGCAGCAGTTTGCGGGCCGCGCCGACCTGTACCCCTCCAGCCCCTTCTTTATCGAGGCGGTGCCGCTGGACGTAGCCAAGGACGGCAGTCTGGCGGAGCTTCTGCGCCGCATGGGCCTGACCCGCGAGAACCTGATGGCCTGCGGTGACGGCCTGAACGACCGCTCCATGATCGCCTACGCCGGGGTGGGCGTGGCCATGCAGAACGCCGAGCAGCCGGTAAAGGACTGCGCCGACTATGTGACCACCGCCGACAACAACCACGACGGCGTGGCCGAGGCCGTGGAGAAGTTTATTTTACGAGAGGACTAACAAAGCAATGCCGCGTAACTTGGTTTTATTTGATCTGGAATGGAACATCGGCTACCAGCCGTATACCTTTAACTACCATGGGGTGCAGCAGACCCTGCGGGGCGAGATCGTGGAGATCGGCGCCGTGAAGATCGACGAGGATGCCAATGTGCTGGACACCTTTTCCATCCATCTGCGCCCCCGCATCTTCCGCAAATTGCAGCACCATATCGCCAAGGTGACCGGCCTGACGCAGGCCGATCTGGACAAGGGCGAGCCCATCGTGCAGGGACTGCGCCGTTTTATGCAGTGGTGCGGCCCGGATGCCGAGTTTGCCGAGTGGGGTCTGGACGATGTGCCGGTGCTCAAGCAGAATCTGTTCCTGTGCAATCTGGACGAGTCCAGGCCCACCGTGTGGTACGATTTGCAGCAGGTCTTTCTGCGGGAGCATCCCCGCAAGGAGGGCGAGGGCATGACGCTGGAAAGCGTGGTCACCCGCATGGGCATCCCTATGGAGCGCCCCTTCCACGATGCACTTTCCGATACTCTGTACACCGCCGACGTCTGCCGCCTGCTGGATCTGCGCGCCGGGCTTGCCGCCTACCCCACCGAGGACGAGGCCCTGCGCCAGAGCCTGTGCCAGACCCCCGGTGACTACCGGGACTTTACGGTGTTCCACGGCTATGTGGAGCAGTACGCATGGCGGGCTGACCCAAAGATCAGCCAGATGCCCTGCCCGGAGTGCGGCACCACCCTGCAGCCGGACGAGATTTGGCTGAAAAAGGGCAGCAACAGCTGGTATACCCTGTGTCAGTGCCCCAGCTGCACCGGCAGCGGCAACGCCGCCGGACAGGGCGTGTTCCAGCGGTACAAGCTGTCCCGCCGGGACGGCCTGCACTGGAGCTTTGCCCGCTGTGCCCAGATGCCGGACGCCGAAAGCCTTGCCCGCTGGGAAAAGCTGCGCACCGCCCAGCTGGAGCGGATGCGTGCCAAGGCCGAAAAGCAGGCCGCGGAAAAGTAAATGAAGGAAAATCCCTTTTCATCTCGTAGTATTGGTAGCAGAGCCTGAAGCGTGTCGAAAAATGCACACTCTGTTCACGGCTCTGTCATAGAGAATGGATATACTAAGCATGATGCAGCTTGCCCGGGAACGCCCCGGCACCGCTGCACAGAAAGGGATCGGACACAGGATGCAAACCGCACTGATGGGCTGGGTGCACCAGCTTGGAACACTGGAATACTGGGAGGCGCTGCTGGCGGGCTTTGAGGGGCTTGGCCCCCTTGTGCCCATTTTGTTGGCGATGGTGGAGTCCTTTTTTCCGCCGCTGCCGCTGATCGCCATTGTAGCACTGAACGTAGCCGCACACGGCGGTCTGCTGGGCTTTTTGTACAGCTGGGCAGGCGTGGCGCTGGGCGGCATCATCATGTTTTTATTCTGGCGGCGGCTCATCAAGCGCTTTTTCTGGAAGGTAGCCAGCCGCTCCCCCAAGCTGGAAAAGGCACAGCAGTGGGTGAACCGCTTCGATACCTCGTCCTTGTTTATGCTGTCGCTGCTGCCCTTCACCCCCACCTCCTTCATGCACTTTGCCTTCGGGATGTCGGACTTTGACGAAAAGCGCTACCTGCGCGCTGTCCTTTTGGGCAAGGGTCTGATGGTGGCCATGATGGCTGTCTTTGGGCAGTCACTGGTCAGCTCTCTGAAGAACCCGGTCTACCTTGTGCTCGCAGTCCTGCTGTGGGGCGGGATGTACTGGGTGAGCAAAAGATTCTGCCGGAAGCATCATCTGGAATAACACGATACTGTTCGGGACAGCGGAAGCACCTGCGGGTGTGCCGCTGTCTCTTTTTTTGCAGAAAAAAGCTATGGCGGGCAGTCCGCAGACTGCCCGCCATGGCATAGATTACATGATTTTTATTTTGCTTCCGGTTCCTGTACAAGGGGTTCGGACGGCGGTGGGGTGAGGTTGGAATGCGCCACCACAAAGGCCGCAGCCTTTGCCCGGGCAAGGCGCTGGCGCACCTTGCGGATGTCGTTGGCGGGGAAGGTGCGCTCTCCGTCCAGCTTTTCGTTCCAGTGCGCAAGAGCAGCGTTCACCTCGGCTTCGGTGGGCTGTAAGCCCTCCCGCTCAGCCACCAGCAAAAGCCCCAGCCAGCTGCGCAGCTTGCGCTCTGCCTGCTGGTGCAGCCACTGCCGGAACTGTTCTACCGTCTGCCCGCGCACGGCTAAGAACTGGTCAAAGTTGATACCGTTTGCCTGCAAGCTCAGATTGAACTGCCGCTGCTCGGCAAAGTAGTTGCCCGCTTCCAGCCGTTTTGGCACCGAGCCGGTCACCTCATCGCCCAGCTGCCAGACCAGCTCCTTTTCAGCCCGGTCTCTGGCCTGTGTGCAGCGTTTTGCGTAGAGCTCCCGGGTTACCCGGTCGCGCAGCGCGGCCTTGCCCGCGGCATCGGCGGCGCGTTCTTCATCGCCGTAGTTGCGGTTGATCTCCAGTTCAATGGTCAACCGGCGCAGCGGATGGGGCTCGATGGGCTGCACAAAGCCGGTGTCCCGCCCCAGCTCCAGCGGTGGCAGGGTGTAGAACTGTGCTCCCGCCCGGAAGCCCTCGGCCTTGTTGACCGCCAGCAGCTCAAAATCCGGGTCGGTCACCGGTACAAGCTGCTGCTCCTGCACCAGCTGCCGGTAAAGAGGGTCAAAGCCTTCCAGAATGGTGCGGTTCACCGCTGCCGTCAGCAGTTCTTCCTCGTCCTGCGGGGCGTCCGGGGCGGCCTGCTCCTTTGCCAGCGCAGCGGTCAGCTCCTCCGCGCTTGCCGTGAATACCAACCGGCAGTCTCCCGGCTCTGCCATGCCAAAATGTTCCAGTTTCATGCGGTGTCCCTCCTTCTCAACGGTTCATAAGGCCAACCATCAGCACCAGCAGCGCCACGCCGATGCCAGCGTACAGTAGCTCAGCACCCAGCACGGACTTGTCGCCCTCCACGAACATCTTCTCCGGGGCATCCGGGTCGTAGTACAGGGTGACCACGCTGCCCTCGGCAAAGGGCTTGCCTTTGGCGGGCTTAGGGTACTGCAGCCGGTGGCTGCCGCCTGCGGTGGTAAACTCCAGCACATAGGCAGCGCCGTCCCGGCTCTGCACCGTGCCGCTTACCGTGGCCTGTACGCAGACGCCCTTGGTGCGCAGCTGCTGCCGCGCCCGCACACTGCGCAGCGCCATGTAAAACATGATCAGCGCGCCCACCAGAAAAATAATCACATTCAGCATTGTTTTCCCTCGTTTTTCCGTAATCGCCGGGCGGTGCCCGGACGTATAGTTTATTGTACCATAATCTGCCCTAAAAAGCGCCCCGCAGCCGCTATCCAGAGTGCACCAACTTTGCTGCAAAAATTTGTCGAATAATTTTGAAATTAAGCCTTGACATTTCCTTTGTATCTGGTATAATAACTATCGTTCCCAGCGCTACGGCGCAGGAACACAACAGAATATGCGGATATGGCGGAATTGGCAGACGCGTTAGATTCAGGTTCTAATCGGGGCAACTCGGTGGAGGTTCAAGTCCTCTTATCCGCACCAAACCATGAAAATCCGAACCTTTTCTCGATAGGAGAAGGGTTCGGATTTTTGTTTTATTGGCTCATGGATCGTGTCGGAATTTACGGCTCAGGCAAGACTTTCAATGATCTTGGCACATTTTTCGATGCCGATGACCCCGCTGTCCAGTGCAATATGATAGTTGGCGGCATGATGATGCGTTTTTCCATTAGACTTCTCCTTTCTGGTTCAGTTCACGGTAGGTTTTGCAGATCAGATAGCCTGCAATCAGGAAGGTGAGGACATCCGACATGGGCATGGAGTACAGCACACCGTCCAGCCCAAAGAACCGGGGCAGCAGCAGGGCAAAGCCTACGCCGAACACCACCTCACGCACCATGGACAGGGCGGTGGATTCCGCCGCCTTGCCCATGGCCTGCAAAAAGATGAAGCACGCCTTGTTGACACAGGCCAGAATGATCATGCACAGGTAGATGCGGAAGGACTTCACGGCAAAATTCGTGTAGTAGACGCTCTCGTTGGCGGCACCAAACAGGGCGATGAGCTGCCGGGGAAGCAGCTCCACCAGCACCAGTGCAACGGCACCCACTGCGGTCTCTGCCAGCAGCAGTTTCGTGAACAGCTCCTTCACACGGGCGGGCTTTTTAGCGCCCATGTTGAAGCCCACCACGGGGATGCAGCCAGCCGCCATGCCCACCACGATGGAGATGACGATCTGGAAGAACTTCATCACGATGCCCACCACCGCCATGGGAATCTGGGCGTACTGCTCCTGCCCGAACACGGCATCCAGTGCGCCGTATTTGCGAATCATGTTGTTGATGGCTGCCATTGCCGCCACAAGGCTGATCTGAGACAGAAAGCTGGTCATGCCAAGGGTCAGGGTGCGGCTGCAGATGGAGCCTTTCAGCCGAAGGTCTGCCCACGCCGGGCGAATGATCTTCATGTGCAGCAGATACCACACTGCCAGCGCTGCCGTGACCAGCTGACCGATGACGGTAGCCACCGCTGCGCCCATCATGCCCCAGCGGAAGCCGAAAATAAAAACAGGGTCCAGAATGATGTTCAGCACCGCACCTGCAAGGGTGGAGATCATGGCAAAACGGGGGTTGCCATCCGCGCGGATGATGGGATTCATGGCCTGCCCAAACATATAAAAGGGCACGCCCAGCGTGATATAGAAGAAATATTCCTGCGAGTGATGATAGGTCTCGGCGTTGACCGTTCCGCCGAACATGGCGAGAATGGTGTCCGCAAAAATCAGATAGAGCGCGGCCAGCACAATGCTGCTGACCAGACACATCACCACCGCATTGCCGACGCTCCGCTTTGCCTTGGGAACCTCGTTCTGCCCAAGGCTGATGCTGACGAAGGCGCAGCAGCCATCACCGATCATCACGGCAATGGCCAGCGCCACCACCGTCAGGGGGAAAACGACCGTATTGGCGGCGTCGCCGTAGGAGCCCAGATAGCTGGCGTTTGCAATAAAGATCTGGTCCACGATGTTATACAGTGCGCCGACCAGCAGCGAAATAATGCACGGAATCGCATACTTTTGCATCAGCTTGCCGATGCGTTCCGTGCCGAGAAATTGATTGGAACTTTCCATGGGATTCACCTTACCTTTCCATTTTGGGGCAAATAAAAACAACGGGCAGCCCTCATGCAACCGGTTTTACGCATGAGTGCTACTCGTTGTACGAAATCATTATAGCCTGCCTGTCTGGAATTTGCAAAGGCAGTTTTGCACAAGAATTGTACTGGCCATTCTGCGCAGATTGCACGAGGAAAACTTTGTGGAAGATGCCCTTTGAAGCCCGCCAACCTGCCGTGGTACAATAAAGTAAAGAGTAAAATTACGCTGGAAAGTCTGTTTCTGCAGCCTTTCCATACAAGGGAAAGAGGCAATACCATGTCACGGTTTCAAGCGGGGGCGCTGGTGGTTTACGGAAATCTGGGAGTGCACGAGGTGGAAGGCGTCGGACTGCGGCGCTTTTGCGATGAGTCCGCCAGAGAGTATTACACCCTCCGGCCCTATTTTTCGGATTCCCACGACCGCAGCTATATCCCCACGGAAAAGGAAGCGGCACTGCGCCCGGTGACCCCGGCACAGCAGGCGAAAGCCGACCTTGCACGCATCAAAGAGGAGAAGCTGCCTATCCCGGCGGGGGTACAGACAGCGCTGGCAGAACACTATCAGGCACTGCTGCACACCAATGATTTTTACCAGTACCTGATTCTGTTCAAGGAGCTGGGGCAAAAGCAGACCCAGCAGCAAAGCCGCGGCCGGAAGATCAACGCTATGGATACCTACTTCTACCAGATGGCAGAGCGTGTCCTGCGGGAGGAGCTGGCGGTGGCGTTTGGGGAATCGCAGCAGGAAGCCGGCAGGCGGCTGCTGGAGGTTTTGCGCTAAAGCCGCATGGTGATTTTTACCAACAAATGCAAAGGCTCTTTTTGTTCGGAGCAACTTTGTAGAAATCAACAAAGAAGGATGGTTTGTTATGAAAAACCTTCGTGAGAGTTTGCCACTTGAAACCCATCGATGCCATATGATATAATCCCTCCAGCAGAACGCGCTGTGTGTGAACACGTAAGACCAGTTTCTTCACACGCAGGCGTTCTCTTTTTATTTTCAAAAAGTTAGTTTACACTAATCTTGAGGAGGGCTTTTCATTCGTAATCATCGTTCCACTGTTTTTCTCGGCGTTCTGCTGCTGATTCTTTCGGTTTGTTCTTTGTTTGTCGGGGTGCTGGACATCCGGCCTTCTGACCTGCTTACAGGCAGCGTGAAAACATGGGAAATCTTTCTGATCTCCCGCCTGCCGCGTCTGCTTGCCATCCTCTGCACAGGCATTGGCATGAGCGTGGCGGGGCTTATCATGCAGCAGCTCTGCATGAACAAGCTTGTTTCGCCCACCACAGGCGCAACGATCTCTTCTGCACAGTTTGGCATTCTGCTGGCTTTGCTGTTTGCACCGGGTTCTACCCTGTGGGGACGTGCTGCCTTTTCCTTCGTTTGTGCTGTTCTGGGCACATGGGTCTTTGTCTGGTTCATCCAGCGTATCCAGTTCAAGGATGTTGTCATGGTCCCGCTGGTCGGCATCATGTTCTCCAACATCGTAATGGGCGTCACCAATTATCTTGCCTACAAATATGAAATGACACAGGCTCTTTCCAGCTGGCTGGTCGGTCATTTTTCCACCGTCATTCGTGGGCGGTATGAGCTTGTCTGGCTGACGGTACCGCTGGTGGTTCTGGCATTTGTATTTGCCAACCACTTCAATATCGTGGGCATGGGAAAAGACTTTTCGCAGAACCTCGGCGTTCCGTATGATCTGGTGCTGTTTATGGGTCTGACCATTGCTGCCATGATCACGGCATCCGTTGTTGTCGTGGTCGGCTCGATCTCCTACATCGGCCTCATTGTGCCCAATATCGTAGCAATGTTCAAGGGTGACCAGATCCGCGGAACGCTGGTGGATACCGCTCTGTTTGGCGCTGTGTTCGTGCTGGTCTGCGATATGATCGGGCGGGTCGTGATCTATCCCTACGAGCTGCCCATCGAGCTGATCGTTGGCGTTATCGGCAGTATCCTGTTTGTCGGTCTGCTGCTGTATCGGCTTCGGCATGGACGCAAGGCAGTCCGGCTGGACAAAGCTACCAAGAAAACCGGAGGTGCAGCATGAAAATGCACAAAAACCATCTGCGCCTGCTGATCCTTCTGCTTCTTGTTCTGCTGGCCTGCGTAGGCTATATGACAGTGGGTGTCCACTTTGATAACCAAAAATTATTTGCCTACGCCATGCGCATCCGCACGCCCAAGCTGATCGCCATGCTCATTACAGCCTTTGCCATCGGAAGTGCCTCCATCGTGTTTCAGTCCATCATCAACAACACCATCGTCACGCCCTGCCTGCTGGGCATGGACCAGCTTTATTCGCTGATCCACACGGCGGTGTTCTTTGTGGCGGGTTCGGGCAGCTTTCTGGCGGTCAATGCCAACGCAGCCTTTGCGGTAGACCTTGCCATTATGGGCGCTGTTGCCACCGTAATTTACAGCTATCTGTTCCGGAAAACAAACCACAATGTTCTGTACGTTCTGCTTATTGGCACGGTGCTGACCTCGTTCTTTTCCAGCATCCAGACGACTTTGACCCGTGTGATGGACCCCAACGAGTACGACACGCTGCTGACGGATCTGGTCGCCAGCTTTTCCAATGTCAATTCGGCGATTCTGGTGCTGTCCGTTGCGGTTCTGGCGCTGGTCGCCTTTGCCTTCCGGAAAGAGCTTGCGCTGTTGGACGTTCTGACACTGGGCAAAGATCAGGCAATCAATCTGGGTGTGGACTATGACCGCTGTATCCGCCGCCTGCTGCTGGGGGTCACACTGTACATTGCAACAGCCACCGCTATGGTCGGGCCGCTGGCATTTCTGGGGCTTATCATTGCCAACCTTTCCCGGCAGTTCCTGCGCACCTACCGGCACAGCCAGCTCATCACCGGCTCTGTTTTGTTCGGTATGGCTGTTCTGATCGGCGGACAGCTTCTGGTGGAGCGGGTGTTCGTTTACTCGGTTCCGGTCAGCGTGTTCATCACCGTGGGCGGCGGCGTGTATTTCCTGTATCTGCTGCTCACCCAGAGAAAGGCATAACACCATGTTTGTAAAAGAGATCACCAAACGCTACGATGGAAAAGCCGTTGTCGATGGCGTGAGTTTTGAGATTCCGAAAGGCAAAGTCCTTTCCCTTATCGGTCCGAACGGCGCAGGAAAATCCACCGTGATGGGAATGCTGTCCCGCCTGATCGCACGGGACGGCGGTCTTGTGGATTTTGAGGGGACGGAGATCACGCGCTGGAAAAGCCGGGAGCTGAGCAAGCGGCTCGCCATCCTGACCCAAGCCAACAATGTCCAGATGAAGCTGACTGTCCGGGAACTGGTTGCGTTTGGCCGCTTTCCGTACTCCGGCGGACGGCTGACCCAAGAGGACAACGAGATCATTGACCGTGCCATCGCCTACATGGAACTGGGCGATTTTGAGGAGCAGTTCATCGATGAACTGTCCGGCGGTCAGCGGCAGCGTGCCTATATTGCCATGGTCATTGCGCAGGACACCGAGTATATCCTGCTGGATGAACCGACCAACAATCTGGATATTTACCACGCAACCAACCTCATGCGCATCGTCCGCCGCCTGTGCGATGAGCTGGGCAAAACGGTGATCCTTGTTCTGCACGAGATCAACTATGCTGCGTTTTATTCCGACTATATCTGTGCCTTTGTGGATGGAAAAATCGCAAAGTTTGGCACCGTGCAGGAAGTGATCGCCAAAGAAAACCTGTCCGATATCTACAAGGTAGACTTTGAGATCATGCAGATCGAAGGCAAGCCTTTGTCGATATATTATTGATTTCAGTACTTTTTAAAAGGAGCATTCTTATGAAGAAAATTTCTCGTCGTTCGTTTTTGACCGCTATGGCCGCTGTGAGTGCAGCGGGTGTTCTTACCGCCTGCGGTGCTTCCTCCTCCACGGCAAGCTCCGTGGCATCCTCTGTGGCTGCATCCAGCGAAGCTGCCACTTCCTCGGAAGCGGTGCCGGAATCTGTGACCATCAAGGCGTTCAACGGTGCAAAGGAACTGGTAGATGTGGAAGTGCCCTTTGACCCGCAGCGCATTGCAATCCTCGAACTTGCTTCTCTGGACATTCTGGATGAACTGGGCGTTGGCGACCGTGTGGTCGGCACGGCATCCACCTCTCTGGACTATCTTCAGAGCTATGTCACCAATGACAGCATTGCGAACCTTGGCAACATCAAGGAAGCCGATATGGAAGCAGTCATGGCCTGTGAGCCGGACATCATCTTTATCGGCGGACGCCTGTCCAAATCCTATGATGCTCTGTGCGAGATCGCACCCGTTGTTTTCCTTGCGACCGACGCCGAAAAGGGCGTTGTGGAAAGCACCCGTGAAAACGCCATGACCATCGCTTCTATCTTTGGTCTGGAAGACCATGTGGAAGCTTTGATGGCGGATTTTGACAGCCGCATCGACGCCCTGAAAGCCTTTGCAGAGGGCAAGACTGCCATCGTCGGCATGACCACCAGCGGCAGCTTCAATGTTCTGGGCAACGATGGCCGCTGCTCCATCATCGGCAAGGAAATCGGCTTTGAGAACATCGGCGTGGATGCCAATATCGACACCTCGACCCACGGCAACGAGGCTTCCTTCGAGTTCATTGTGGACAAGAACCCCGACTACATCTTCGCAATGGACCGCGATGCAGCCATTGGCACCGATGGCGCACAGATGGCACAGGAGATCCTGGAAAACGAGCTGGTCAAGAGCACAGATGCTTACAAGAACGGCCACATCGTTTATCTGGCACACCCGAATGTCTGGTACACCGCAGAGGGCGGCATTCAGGCACTGAGCGAAATGCTGAGTGATCTGGAAAACGCACTGCTGTGATTTTTTCGCAAGTTAAGAAAATAGTGCAACACGAAAACAGCATATTTGCGATATGCAATCCAACGATGTTGCAAACGATCAAAAGTTGGATTGCGATGGCTGCTGCGGTTCCGCAAGCTGGACATGAGCCTGAAAGACCAGCGGCAGGCACTGGTGGATACCTTCATCAATTCGATTTACCTGTACGATGATAAGGTTTTGATTACCTTTAACTATAAAGAAGGAACACAGACCGTCACCTTTGGAGAAGCGACAGAAGTTGCATCTGAGGAAAATGGTTCGGATTTGGATTGCTTTCCTGCACCACAAGAAAGACAGCTTTTGATAGCTGTCTTTTTTGTTTTATCCTGCAATTCCGTTTAACAGCACCGGCGGGGCAGAGAACTTGAACGAGATGTGACAAAAGGGGAGCACCGGCAGAGCCGCCGGGTGTCGCGCCCCGTTGCACAGACCCGTTCAAATCTTTTTGCGCACTGGACAATCACCCCCTGTTCGCGGTATACTGAAAGCTGAATGAAATGCAGAAAAACGAGGTCGCAGCATGGTGGAACAGGCAAACGAACTGATATTGGATATCTTGCCCCTTTCGGCACAGACGGCACGGCTGGTGCGGGTGTACGGCACAGCGCCCTGCGTGGCGCTGCCGGGCACTCTGCCCGCCCCGGAGGGCGGCAGTTTTGCCCTGACCGAGCTGGGCGACTACTGCTTCTCGGAAAAGCCCCGCAGCCTGCCTGCGGCGGATGCCCTGTGCCGCTACGCGGTAGGCACAGACGGCACGGTGCGGCTGACCCGGGCGTTCGGGCAGGCGGTGGGGCAAAAGCCCGCCCGCCGGTACGATTTTGACCTTGACGCCCCGGCCGCGGACGAAATGGAACTGCACCCGGTGTGCGGCAGCTTTCTGGAAGAAGCCACCCTGCCGGACAGCGTACAGGTCATCGGCAGCTGCGCCTTTTACAACTGCCGCAGCCTGCGCCTGCTCACGGTGGGCAGCGGGGGACTTACCGTGGGCAGCGATGTGTTTCTGAACTGCTTTGCGCTGGAGACCCTGCGGGTGCAGGCCGCACCGGAGCAGCCCACTGGGCTGTTTGCACTGGTGAACAACATCACCGAGGCCGTGCAGGCGCAGTTCTGGCCCGCCGATGCCCCCGCGCCGCTGGCGGCGCTGTGGTACCCTGCCTACTGGGAGGATATCGAGGAGACCCCCGCCCACATCCTGCTGCACACCTTTTCCGGGCAGGGATACCATTACAGACAGTGTTTTCTCGACAATAAATTCCTCCCCGCAGAATATGACGCCATCTTCCCGCAGGGGCACGATGCCGATGACGCCGCCATTATGGCCATGCTCTGCTTTGGCCGCCTGCGGTATCCGTGGCAGCTGACCGAAGCTGCCGCCGGGCACTACCGGGCGTTTCTGGCAGCCAACACCGACCGGGTGTTCGCCCGCCTTTTAAAGGCACAGGACACCGACAGCATCCGCGCCCTGCTGGCGTTGGACGTGCTGGATAAAGCCGCTTTTGCATCTGCCGCCGCCCTTGCCGCCAAGGCAGAAAACGCCGCTGCTGCCGCCCTGTTGGCAGATGCAGAGCACAAAAAATATGCTCCCCAGTCCAAAAAGCAGCGGTACGATTTTGATTTTTGAGAGGTGACCACACGTTGCCAAAAGAAAAATTTTTCGACCCCCGCAAGCCCTTCCAGTCCCAGCGGCCGGAGACCCACGAGGAGTGGCAGGCACGCATGGGCGGTGAGGTGCTGGCGGTGGTGCGCAGCGGGCTGTATCTGGACTTCCGGTTTCTGGATATGGCACTCAGCGCCTTGAACCCCGCCCCGGACGAGCGCTGCCGGGTGCTGGCTACGGACGGACAGACCCTGTATTATCAGCCGCAGCGCCTGCTGCAGCTTTATCAGGGGAACCCGAAATATCTCAACCGGTTGTATCTTCACACCATATTCCACTGCGTATTCCGGCATTTGTGGCTGAAAGGCCGCCGGGAGCCGCAGCTGTGGAGCCTTGCGTGCGATATCGCGGTGGAAAACGTTATTGACAGCTTACAGCGCAAAAGCGTGATGCGCCCGCTGACCTATGTGCGGCAGAACGCCTACCGGCAGATCACCGCTGAGGAAAAGGTGGTGGCGGCAGCGCCGGTGTACCGCTGGCTCACCCGGCAGACGCCCGGCGTGCTGCGGCAGTTGGAGCGGGAATTTGTCACCGATGACCACCGCCTGTGGCCGAAGGATGCCCCGGAGCAGCCCCAGCAGATGCCCACCCCTCTGCCGCAGAAAACGTGGCAGAAGATTGGGGAGCGGATGCAGACCGAGCTGGACCTGCGGGATAAAGAGGCGGGCGAGGGCACCGATGCCTTGAAGCAGCAGGTGAAGGCTGCCAACCGCAGCCGCCGCAGCTACAAGGACTTTCTGCGCCGGTTCTGCGTCCTGCGCGAGGAGGTAAAACTGGACCCGGACGAGTTCGATCTGAACTTCTACACCTACGGCCTTTCGGTGTACGGCAACCTGCCGCTCATCGAGCCGCTGGAAAGCCGGGAGAGCAAAAAAATTGAGGAGCTGGCGCTGGTCATTGATACCAGTTACTCCACCTCCGGCGAGCTGGTGCGCGCCTTTCTGGCCGAGACCTACACCCTGCTGAAAGGGCGGGAGAACTTTTTCCACCGCATGAATTTGCACCTCATTCAGGCCGACAACGCCGTGCGGCAGGATATCCTCATCCGCAACGAGGATGAACTCATCCATGCCATGAACCACTTTGAGCTGCGGGGCGGCGGCGGAACGGACTTCCGTCCGGCCTTTGCATATGTGGATCAGCTTTGCGCCGAAAAGAAGTTTTCGAACCTGCGCGGCCTTTTGTACTTCACCGACGGCATGGGCACCTACCCGGCGCGGCGTCCCGGCTACGATACCGCCTTTCTGTTTTTGGGGGAGCGGTTCGATGACGCCAATGTGCCGCCGTGGGCGATGAAGGTGGTACTGGACGAAGAAGAATTTACCGGTGCGGCAGCCCGCCCGGCCAGCGCCCTTGCGGACGCTCTGGCCGAGGAGGATGACCTGTACCGCGAGTTGAACAACTCCTGACAAGAGGGGAAAATATTATGAATATCAAACGTGCCAAAGAAGAGATCGAGCATACCGTAAAAGCTTACCTTGCCAAGGATGCGCTGGGCGAATACGCCATTCCCGCCATCCGGCAGCGCCCCATCCTGCTGATGGGCCCTCCGGGCATTGGCAAAACGCAGGTGATGGAGCAGGTGGCCCGGGAGTGCGGGGTGGCACTGGTGGCCTACACCATTACCCACCACACCCGGCAGAGCGCCGTGGGTCTGCCCTTTATCCGACAGCGCCACTACGGCGATAAGGACGTATCGGTGACCGAGTACACCATGAGTGAGATCATTGCCAGCATCTACGCTAAAATGGAGGCCACCGGCCTTTCGGAGGGCATTCTGTTCATCGACGAGATCAACTGCGTGTCCGAGACGCTTGCCCCCACCATGCTGCAATTTTTGCAGTGCAAGACCTTTGGCAATCAGGCTGTGCCTGCGGGCTGGGTCATCGTGGCGGCAGGCAACCCGCCGGAGTACAACAAATCCGTCCGGGATTTTGACATCGTCACCCTTGACCGCGTGCGCCGCATGGATATCGAGCCCGACCTGCCGGTGTGGAAGGACTACGCCCGCGCCGCCCATATCCACAGCGCCATCCTGAGTTATCTGGAACTGCATCCCCAGAACTTTTACCAGATCAACGCGGACGTGGATGGCACCCAGTTCGTCACCGCCCGCGGCTGGGAGGATCTTTCCAACCTGCTGGACACCTACGAGGCACTGGGCTTGCAGGCAGACGAGGAACTGATCCGGGAGTATATCCAGCACCCGAAGATCGCCGAGGACTTCTCGGCTTATCTGGACCTGTACTACAAGTACCGGGACGACTACGGCGTGGAGGAAATTCTTGCCGGGCAGGCAAAGCCCGCCGTGTTCGCACGGCTGCTGCAGGCTCCCTTTGACGAGCGGCTTAGCCTTGTCAGTCTGCTGCTGGCGGGGCTGGACACCCGTTTTGCCGCCTCTTTGCAGGCGGATGCCGTGGCCGATGCCTGCTACGCCTTTTTGCGGGAGACCAAAAAGGCGCTGGCTACCCTGCCGGAGGATATCCCGGACGGCTCTGCGGAACTGTTCAGCCAGCAGATCAAGGACTATGAAGCTGAGACCCAGCAAAAGCGCGATGCCGGACTGCTGGGCAAGGCAGAGCTGACCAACCGTCTGCAGGTGCAGGCCGCGCTGCACCAGTGGGAAGGGGAGCTGCGCCGCGCCAACGCCGCCGGTACGCAGGAGGCCTTCGACCTGCTGCGCGGTCAGTTCGGCGCACTGGCAGACCAGCGCGAAGCCACGCAAAAGACCGCCGCCGCTGCGCTGGAAGCCGCCTTCGACTTTATGGAGCAGGCCTTTGCGGAAAGTCAGGAGATGGTGGTATTCGTCACCGAGCTTACGGTGAACCCCGCCTCCCACCAGTTCCTCACCGAGAACGGTTGCGAGCGGTATTTCAAGTACAACAAGGATCTGCTGCTGGATCACCGCAAGGCCGCTTTGCAGCAGGAACTTGCCGCCGAGCAGCGCCGTCACGGCGGGGTGTAAGGCACGGAAAACGATTTGATTTTTTGGGGTTCAGAAACGCCTGCGGGCGTTTCTGAACCCCTTTTCTCACAAGTTGGAACGAAAAAGAGGACACCGCACGAAGCGGTGTCCTCTTTTTTGCTTATGATACTGTCAGGATTAGTTGCCGCAGCTCTCGCAGTGCGCACAATCCTCTTCCAGCTTGCCCACGATGGGTTCCGGGTCGATGCCCTGACGGCGGTAGTAGTCGGACAGAGCAGCCTTGACGGCCTGCTCGGCCAGAACAGAGCAGTGCACCTTGACCGGGGGCAGACCCTCCAGAGCCTCCACAACGGCCTTGTTGGTCAGCTTCAGCGCCTCGTCCACGGTCTTGCCCTTGATCAGGTCGGTGGCCATGCTGCTGGTGGCAATGGCTGCGCCGCAGCCAAAGGTGAGGAACTTAACGTCCACGATCACATTGTTCTCAATTTTCAGGTACATGCGCATGATGTCGCCGCACTTGGGATTGCCCACTTCACCCACGCCGTTTGCATCGGGCAGCTCACCTACGTTGTGCGGATTTGCGAAATGCTCCATGACCTTGGCACTATACATACTTGCCATAATTACTGTTCTCCCTTCAGGCTGAACTGGCGGGCCTTGTTCTGACCCTGCAGCCACATACAACTCATAGCGCGGCGGCGGGGAATGACCTCCTCCAGCACGTCACACAGATATTTTGCTTCTTCCATGGTGTTCTGCGGGCCAAAGGTGAACCGCATGGAACCGTGACCAATCTCCTCCGGCAGGCCGATGCTCAGCAGCACATGGCTGGGGTCCAGGCTGTCGGAGTTGCAGGCAGAGCCGGTGGAGGCGCAGATGCCGTGCATATCCAGATCCAGCAGAATGGTCTCGCCCTCCAGACCCGGGAAGCTGATGTTCACATTGTTGGGCAGACGGGGACTGCGGCCGCCGTTCAGGCGGGCTTCCGGGATGTTCTTGAGGATGCGGTCGATGACGTAATCGCGCAGCTCGCTCTCGTGGGCCATGCGCTCATCCAGATGCGCCGTGGCGATCTCCAGTGCCTTGCCCATGGCAGCAATGCCGGCCACGTTCTCAGTGCCTGCACGGTGGCGGGCCTCCTGACTGCCGCCATCGATCAAGTTCTGGGGCCATACGCCCTTACGGCAGTACAGTGCACCCATGCCCTTGGGGCCATTGAACTTGTGGGCGCTCATGGACAGCATATCCACGCCCAGCTCCTTCACATCCACGGGGATGGCACCCACAGCCTGCACCGCGTCGGTGTGCATCCAGACACCGTGCTTGTGAGCGACCTCGGCGATCTCCTTGATGGGCTGGATGGTGCCGATCTCGTTGTTGGCCATCATGATGCTGACCAGTGCGGTGTCGGGACGGATGGCAGCCTCCACGTCCTCGGGGCGGATGTAGCCCTCGGAGGTGGGACGGATATAGGTCACCTCAAAGCCCATGCGCTCCAGTGCAGCCATGCTGTGCATGATGGCATGGTGCTCAAAAGCGCTGGTGATGAGGTGCTTTTTGTTCTGGCGTGCCTTGGTAAAGGCGGTGCCCTTTACCGCCCAGTTGTCGGCCTCGGAGCCGCAGCTGGTAAAGAAGAGCTCAGCCGGACTTGCATTGATGGCCTTTGCCACCTGCGCACGGCCGGTGTCCACGAATTCCTTTGCCTCATAGCCGATGCTGTAATGGCTGCTGGGGTTGCCGCAGGCACCGCTCAGGGCTTTGACCATCATTTCCAGTGCCTCGGGAGCACAGGGAGTGGTGGCAGCATTATCCAGATAAACCACTTTTTCCATGTTTTCCATAGGAATGATCCTTTCTTATTGAACGCGTCTGCGGGAGCCTTGAATGCCCTGTGCAGATGCGGAATCCTTTCAACGGATAAGTTATACCATATCATTCCCTAGTATGTCAATATGAATACTGGATTTTCGTGATTCAGTCACCTTTTTTGCCCTTTCCGGTCAGCTTACCCAGCGCCACCTTCCACTTGGGGTAGCCCCAGCGCTTATCCTCGGCAAAGTCGTCCGCCAGCTTCCACGGGAAGATGCCGCCGTCAAAGTACAGGTTTCCGGCTTCGTCCACCCGGTCCAGCTTTTTGGGCAGATAGCTTTCGTCGTAATAGCTCTTGCGGCGGTCCGGCAGTACCCAGTGCAGCGTGCCGTCCTCATCCATGCCGGACGCCCACACGCCGAACACAAAGGTGGCAGCCTCGCCATAGCAGTGCTGCTCAAAGCGGATAGCGCCATCGTAGTAGAACTTGATGACCTCCAGCGTGCCGGATTCCTTTTTGCCGTCCCGCCCTAAGGTAGGGCGGTAATCCTGCTGGTAACGGCAGCCGCAGTGACTGCCCGCGAACTCTTTTGCATGGAACGACATGGCATGGTTTCCTTTCTGTTGTGGGTTTGTGCTTCTTATAAAGTATATAACCTTAAAAATGCCCCTCAAAATCGCCCTCGATCTCGTAGGGCCAGCTTAAAATGCCGCCCAGGTCTCGCAGGTGGGTGTAGCCAAGGGCTTCCAGCTTCTGCACAGCGTCGGCGCTGCGGCGTCCGGTGCGGCAGTACACCAGCCACAGGGCGTTTTTGTCCAGCAGCACCTCGGCGGCGCGGTCGATGACCTGCCCCAGCGGCAGCAGCTTTGCCCCCGGGATGTGCCCAACGGCGTATTCGTCCGGCTCGCGCACATCCACTGCGACAGCCTTGCCGGTATCCAGCAGACGGATGGCGTCTGCGGCGGTGATCTTTTCTGTCATACTCTCACTCCTCAAAGATAGGTTCTGTTCCATCCTATGATAACAGACCTTTTTTGTTTGCACAAGAGGTTTCTCCTTTGCAAAATCCGAGTAACGTGCTATACTATAAACTGCAACAAGGAGAGGACTACCATGAAATTTTCCACCAAGAGCCGCTACGCCCTGCGCCTGATGGCGGAGCTGGCGCGCTATGCGCCGGGCACCACCGTCAGCCTGAAGGAGATCAGTGAGCGGCAGAACCTGAGCCTGAAATATCTGGAACAGATCGTCACCCCGCTGGCGCGGGTGGGGCTGGTCAAGAGCGAGCGGGGCAGTCAGGGCGGCTACCGCCTGACAAAAGATCCCGCCGACTACACCGCCGGCGAGATCCTGCGCGCCATCGAGGGCAGCGTAGCGCCCATTCCGTGCCTTGGCAGCATGACCAACGAATGCCCCATGTCCGAGCAGTGCTTCACCCTGCCGTTCTGGGCGGGGCTGGACGAGGTGATCAACCAGTATATCGACAGCGTTACGCTGGAACAGCTGGCAAGCCAACTGCCTGCGCCGGATTCCGCCGCGCAGGAGAGCTGCTGCAGCTGCGGCGGCGCGAAAAATGAGAATAAGTAAAAATAAGGCTTGACATTCCCCGTTGCATCGGCTATAATAATCAAGCATTCAGCGAATGTATATAGGGGTATAGCTCAGCTGGTAGAGCAGCGGTCTCCAAAACCGCGTGCCGTGAGTTCGAAACTTACTACCCCTGCCATGACGCACAGGTTCTTCGGAACTTGTGCGTTTTGTTTTTTTGCTTCCTCAGTCGCCAGCGGAGTGTAAAGACGCTCCGCTGGGCAAGAGGCGGCTGCCGGGGATGTTCTCTTTTGACACCAAAAGAGAACCAGAAAAGTGCCAGCGATTTCGACGCGCTGGAGCCACGAAAAAGGGGCTGCTCGCCCCTTTTAACCCCAAAGAGGAGGGCTACACCGGAAAAAACTGAAGATTCACGCCTGTTCGGCGTGAAGATCTTTTAACCGTTTTTTCCGGCTCCGCCGATTCAAAACCCCTCAGTCGCTGCGCGACAGCTCCCCCCGGGGAGCAAGCGCAGCAGCTGCCGTTTCCCGCCACGACCCCTCCCGTGAAAATAGCGTTTGGAGCGCTCCGCAGAGCGCGACAAACGCGAAATTTAAAATATTTTTTCCGCTGAAGATGGCTAGAGCGAAGCGGAAGCCATTTAAAATCGTCTCAGCGCCCCAAACAGCCCACCTTTACCCGCTTTTGCAAAAAATTGCATTTTCCGCAAATTTGTGCTTGACAACAGACCGACTTTCCGATATAATAGAGCACGTTCCCGCGGTAAGATGCCGCACGAACTTGAGCGATCATGGCCCGGTAGCTCAGTTGGTTAGAGCACCAGCCTGTCACGCTGGGGGTCGTCGGTTCGAGCCCGATCCGGGTCGCCATTTGCTGCTATAGCTCAGTTGGTAGAGCGCATCCTTGGTAAGGATGAGGTCTCCAGTTCGAATCTGGATAGCAGCTCCAAAGGCAAGCACCTCGAAGTCTTAGGACTTCGGGGTGTTTTTTTGCGCTTTTTTCAGGGCAGGGGGCTTGTTGCATCCTACTGCTTGTGGAAACCGCCCAAAATAGAACGACTTTTTCTTCCGGTACGTCAATTGAAGCTGCCTCCAAATTGTTATATAATTAACATAATAATGAAATATGGCACAGCGCTGCGTGTGCCGTACTATTTTTGGAGGTTTTGTATTATGGCTCGTTTTACTCTGCCCCGTGATCTGTACCATGGCAAGGGCGCTCTGGAAGCGCTGAAATCCTTCACCGGAAAAAAGGCAATGATCTGTGTCGGCGGCGGCTCCATGAAGCGCTTCGGCTTCCTGGATCGTGCCGTGGAGTACCTGAAGGAAGCCGGCATGGAAGTGGAGCTGTTCGAGGGCATCGAACCCGATCCTTCCGTGGAGACCGTCATGCGCGGTGCCGAGGCTATGCTGAAGTTTGAGCCCGACTGGATCATCGCCATGGGCGGCGGCTCTCCCATCGATGCAGCCAAGGCCATGTGGATCAAGTACGAGTACCCTGAGATCACCTTTGAGGAGATGTGCAAGGTGTTCGGCATCCCGCCGCTGCGCCGCAAGGCACACTTCTGTGCCATTTCCTCCACCTCCGGCACTGCCACCGAGGTGACCGCTTTCTCCATTATCACCGACTACCAGAAGGGCATCAAGTACCCCATCGCAGACTTTGAGATCACCCCGGACGTGGCCATCGTGGACCCCGATCTGGCTGAGACCATGCCCAAGAAGCTGGTTGCCCACACCGGTATGGACGCCATGACCCATGCCGTGGAGGCTTATGTTTCCACCGCACACTGCGACTACACCGACCCGCTGGCCATCTTCGCCATCCGCATGATCCAAGGCGATCTGGTGGACAGCTACAATGGCGATATGTCCAAGCGCGACTCCATGCACAACGCCCAGTGCCTTGCCGGTATGGCTTTCTCCAACGCACTGTTGGGCATCGTGCACTCCATGGCCCACAAGACCGGCGCTGCCTTTGCAGACTACGGCGCACACATCATCCATGGTGCTGCCAACGCCATGTACCTGCCTAAGGTCATCGCCTTCAACGCCAAGGACCCCGAGGCCAAGAAGCGCTACGGCGTCATCGCAGACGAGATGAAGCTGGGCGGCGCAAACGATGACGAAAAGGTCAAGCTGCTCATCGAGTACCTGCGCGGCATGAACGACGCCCTGAACATCCCCCATTGCATCCAGCACTACGGCCCGGACTCCTACCCCACTGAGCAGGGCTTTGTGCCGGAGAATGTGTTCCTGGAGCGTCTGCCCGAGATCGCCAAGAACGCCATCGCCGATGCATGCACCGGCTCCAACCCCCGCCAGCCCAGTCAGGAGGAGATGGAGAAGCTGCTCAAGTGTTGCTACTACGACACTGAGGTGGATTTCTGATCCGTCCTTTCTTTATTACGCCTCCTTCCCTATGGACAAAAGCCCCGCAGAGCATACCGCCCTGCGGGGCTTTTGCCGTTTAGGCCAAACGATTTAAAATGCCCGCCGCGTGCGCCCCTTCCCGTGAAAAGGGGACACCGGAGCGTCCGCAGACGCTCCGGTGTCCCAAATTTTGAAATAGTTTTCTCTAGCGGCAGGCCTTACAGCTTGCTCAGCTGGGGACCCTGGGCGGTGTCCTTAACAGCCCAGCCCAGTTCGGTCAGCTGTGCGCGGATGGCATCGGCGGTGGCCCAGTCCTTGGCCTTCTTGGCAGCAGCACGCTTTTCCACCAGCTCAGTCACCTCGGCGGGCACCTCATCCTTTTTGCGGTTGTACAGCAGACCCAGCACACCGGTGATCTCGTCAAAGGCGGCGGCAGCGGTCTCCAGCGCAGCCTTGCTGGAAGCAGCAGACAGGGTGTTGATCTCCTTGACCAGATCAAACACGGCAGCCAGCGCATCCGGGGTGTTCAGGTCGTCGTCCATGGCGGTGCAGAACTTGGTGCGTGCCTCGGCGGCCTTTTCCTTCAGGGTCTCGTCGGTGCCGAAGTCGGTCTTGCTCAGGGCAAAGTCCAGATTCTCACGGCAGGTGTACAGGCGCTCCAGACTGTTCTTGCAGCTCTCGATGAGGTCTACGGTGTAGTTCAGGGGCATCCGGTAGCCGGCGGTCAGCATGAAGTAGCGGATGGGCTCGTAGCCGTAGAGGTTTGCCACATCCCGCACGGTAAAGAAGTTATGCAGGCTCTTGGACATTTTCTGGTTGTCCACGTTGATGAAGCCGTTGTGCATCCAGTAGCGGGCAAACTCGCAGCCGTTGGCGCACTCGCTCTGGGCGATCTCGTTTTCGTGGTGGGGGAAGATCAGATCCTGACCGCCGCAGTGCAGGTCGATGGTCTTGCCCAGATGGGTGCGGCTCATGGCGCTGCACTCGATGTGCCAGCCCGGGCGGCCCATGCCGTAGGGGCTTTCCCATGCCGGCTCACCGGGCTTTGCGGCCTTCCAGACGGCAAAGTCGGCGGGATCCTCCTTCAGATCGTCCTCCATGCGGCTGCGCAGCTCGCGGTTGCCGCTCTCCAGATCGTCCAGATTCAGGTGGCTCAGCTTGCCGTAGCCGGGGTCGCTCTTCACCCGGAAGTACACATCGCCGTTCTTGGCAACGTAGGCGTGGCCGGAGTCGATCAGATCCTTGACGATATCCAAAATCTGGGGGATATGCTCGGTAGCGCGGGGCTGCACGGTGGGCTTTTCGCAGTTCAGACCGGCGGCATCCTTCAGGTACTCGGCTTCAAAGCGCTGCGCCACCTCCTTCATGGAGGTGCCCTCTTCCTGTCCCTTCTTGATGAGCTTATCGTCGATATCGGTGATGTTGGAAACGTAGATCACCTTGTTGCCCCGGTATTCCAGATAGCGGCGCAGGGTATCGAACACGATCAGCGGGCGTGCGTTGCCAATGTGGATATAGTTGTACACGGTAGGGCCGCAGACGTAGATGCGGTACTCGCCGGGCACCTGCGGCACAAATTCTTCCTTCTGTCGGGTCAGGGTGTTGAAGATCTGCATGGTCAATTCTCCTTTTTGTTCCAAACAGAAGCCGCAAAACAAAACGCCCCCGGAGCGGTGCACAAGGCACAACTCCGAAGGCGGTTTTAAAATCAAAATCGCGGTTCCACTTCTGTTTGTCGCTCAAAGCCGGTAACGGCGGCGCACCGCACGGCGATACTTCCCCACGGGGTTCCCGCCGCGTGCTGTCCGGGCGCACTTTGCGCGGCGGTCTGCAAACAGGCTTCCAGCCAGTGGCCTGTTCTCTCTGCGCAGACGGTGTGCGGCGCTACTCTGCCCGGATAAACGCATTTATCCTTTTACCCCTTTATTATAGCGGTGCGGTGCAGGGAAGTCAAGGCAGAACAAACCTGTGAAAATGAAATTCAGCCAAGCCTACCGGCTTGGCTGAATTTCAAATCAAAAAGATGCTTTCCTCTTTACCCGGGATACCGGCTCACTTCCAGCAGCTCCTCTGCCCGCTTTACCTGCTCTGCGGTGGGCGGTACAGCGTCCGGCAGGGGATAGGGGATGCCCAGCTTCTGCCACTTGAACAGCCCCAAGGTGTGGTAGGGCAGCACCTCCACCCGCTGCACCGTTTTGAGCGAGCGGATGAAGTCTGCTGTTTTGCGCAGCCCTTCCTCGTCATCGGTCAGGCCGGGCACGAGGACGTGCCGGATCCACAGCGGGATGCCGAGGTCGGAGATGTGCCGCGCCATGGCAAGGATGTTGGCGTTGTCCTTGCCGGTGAGCTGCCGGTGGCGCTCCGGGTCGATCTCCTTGAGGTCAAGGATCACCAGACTGGTGTTAGCCATCAGACGGTCAAATGCGGCCAGATAGGCCGGGTCGTCCGGGCGGAAGGGCTGCCCGGCGGTGTCCAGCGCCGTGTGCACGCCTTTGGCACGCGCCAGCGTGAAGAACTCAGTCAGGAAATCCATCTGCCGCAGCGGCTCGCCGCCGCTGACCGTGATGCCGCCCTTTTTGCCCCAGTAGTTGCGGTAGCGGTATACCCGCTGGAACAGCGCTTCCGCCGTCCACGCCTCGCCGCCCTCTGCCCATGTTTCGGGGTTGTGGCAGTACTTGCACCGCAGGGCACACCCCTGCAAAAACACCACAAAGCGCACGCCGGGGCCGTCCACCGAGCCGAAGGATTCCAGCGAGTGGACGTACCCAAGGGTCTTACAGGACGCCATGGCAGGTGCGTGCCAGCACGTCCAGCTGCTGCTCGCGGGTCAGGTCGATGAACTTGACGGCGTAGCCGGAAACGCGGATGGTGAAGTTGGCGTATTCTTCCTTCTCGGGGTGCTCCATGGCGTCCAGCAGCTTCTCCTTGCCAAAGACGTTCACGTTCAGGTGGTGTGCGCCCTGATCGAAGTAGCCGTCCAGCACCTGCACCAGATTCTCCACGCGCTCGCCCTCGCTGTGACCCAGAGCCTCGGGGTTGATGGTCTGGGTGTTGGAGATGCCGTCCAGTGCCCAGTGGTAGGGCAGCTTTGCCACGGAATTCAGCGAAGCCAGCAGGCCGTTCTGCTCTGCGCCGTAGCTGGGGGTAGCGCCGGGGGCAAACGGGGTGAAGGCGGCGCGGCCGTCCGGCAGAGCGCCGGTGTATTTGCCGTACACCACGTTGGAGGTGATGGTCAGGATGGAGGTGGTAGCCTCGGAGTTGCGGTAGGTGTGGCGCTTCTTGATCATCTCAAGGAAGGTCTTGAGCAGCCACACGCCGATCTCATCGGCGCGGTCGTCATCGTTGCCGTACTTGGGGAAATCGCCCTCGGTCTCAAAGCCGGTGGCAAGGCCGTTTTCATCGCGCACCACCTTCACCTTGGCGTACTTGATGGCGCTCAGGGAGTCGATGACGTGGGAGAAGCCTGCAATGCCGGTGGCAAAGGTGCGGCGCACATCGGTGTCGATGAGTGCCATCTCGGCTTCCTCGTAGTAGTACTTGTCGTGCATATACTGGATGAGGTTCAGCACGTTGACGTACAGCCCGGCCAGCCAGTCCAGCATCTGCACATACTTGGGCAGCACCTCGTCATAGGTCAGGTACTCGCTGGTGATGGGGGCGTAGTTGGGGCCGCACTGCTCGTGGCTCTTCTCGTCCACACCGCCGTTGATGGCGTACAGCAGGCACTTGGCAAGGTTGGCGCGTGCGCCGAAGAACTGCATCTCCTTGCCGGTCTGGGTGGCAGACACGCAGCAGCAGATGGAGTAATCGTCGCCCCAGACGGGCTTCATCACGTCATCGTTCTCGTACTGGACGCTGCTGGTGTTGACGGACACCTTGGCGGCGTACTTCTTAAAGGCCTCCGGCAGGGCAGAGGAGTACAGCACGGTCAGGTTGGGCTCCGGTGCGGGGCCCATGTTTTCCAGCGTGTGCAGGAAGCGGTAGCAGTTCTTGGTGACCATGCTGCGGCCGTCCATGCCGATGCCGCCCACCTCCAGGGTCGCCCACACGGGGTCGCCGGAGAACAGCTGGTTGTAGCTGGGGATGCGGGCAAACTTGACCATGCGGAACTTCATGACCATGTGGTCGATGAGCTCCTGTGCCTGACTTTCGGTCAGGATGCCCTTGTCCAGATCGCGCTGGATATAAATGTCAAGGAAGGTGGAGATGCGGCCCACGCTCATGGCGGCGCCGTTCTGGGTCTTGATGGCGGCCAGATAGCCGAAGTACAGCCACTGGCAGGCCTCCTTGGCGTCCTTGGCGGGCTGGGAGATGTCGTAGCCGTAGGCCTCGGCCATCTTCTTCATGCCCTTCAGGGCGCTGATCTGGCGGGCGATCTCCTCGCGCAGGCGGATGACGTCATCGGTCATGGTGCCGTCGCCGCAGTTAGCAAGATCCTCCTGCTTGAACTGGATCAGAGCGTCGATGCCGTACAGGGCAACGCGGCGGTAGTCACCCACGATGCGGCCGCGGCCGTAGGTGTCCGGCAGACCGGTGATGATGTGGGTGTGGCGTGCCTTCTTCATCTCAGGGGTATAGGCATCGAACACGGCCTGATTGTGGGTGCGGGTGTAGTCGGTAAAGATCTTGTGCAGCTCGGCAGAGGGCTGGTAGCCGTAGGTGGTGCAGGCCTGCTCTGCCATCTTGATGCCGCCGTAGGGCATAAAGGCGCGCTTGAGGGGCTTGTCGGTCTGTAAGCCAACGATCTGCTCCAGATCCTTCAGATTTTCGTCAATATAGCCGGGGCCGTAGGAGGTCAGGCTGCTGACCACCTCGGTCTCCATATCCAGCACGCCGCCCTTGGCGCGCTCGGCCTTCTGCAGCTGCTGCAAAGCACCCCAAAGCTTATCGGTAGCCTCGGTGGGGCCTGCCAGAAAGCTTTCGTCGCCGTCATACGGGGTGTAGTTTTTCTGGATGAAGTCACGCACATTGACCTCTTCCTTCCAGATACGGCCTTCAAAGCCTTCCCACTGTTCAAACTGGATCATTGGAACCTCCTTGCTCCATTATGCGGTTAGCATTTTCTAACTAATGAGCCTTTGAAAAACCGCTCTGTCTGGGCGGTTTTCTGGGGGCGAAACGGTCTTGTGCTGCCGTCTGCGGCAGCCCTTACTACAAGGTGTAGACAAAAATAAAAACCTGCCCACAAAATCTTGCGTTATTATAATAGCAAGAACCACTTTAAAAAGCAATAGAAAACAAGTGGGTTTTCTTCCAGCGGAAAGGCTGTTCTTTGGGCAGAATGTAGAAAAACGGCAGAAACCCCGGCGGCACGGCAACTTTGCGAAAAAATTTGCAAATTAAGGGTTGACAAGACTAACTGACTGTGGTATCCTGTTCTCGCAGCGGCGGTTAGCTAATTCTAACCACGTTGCACCAGAAAAAAGGAGCGTCTGCAAGCGCTCCGCTCCATTCCTCCATTCCTTTCTCTTTTCTACGGGAAGCGGCAGCACGGTTTGCTCTGCTGCTTCCGGCGCGGCACCGGCTGTGTTTGGTACCACAGCCGACGCAAAGAAAACAAAAACGGGACGTGCAGCTTGACCAACTGCACGCCCCGTTTTTTGTTTTTACTGCCCCATCCCCGCCAGCTGTTCATACAGCTGCGCTGCGCCGCCGCCGGGGTATTTTACGCTGACAAAGGCGCTGTTCAGGATGCACACGCCGTCGGAGTACACCGTCAGCAGAAACTTCTGATTTTCGGCATCGTCATAAAAGCTGACGGTGACCGACTGCACCGGGAAGGTATCGTGGGTGTAGGCAGAATAGTTCTGGTTCAGCTTTTTGCGGCAGGAGACGGTGGAAAGCAATTCTGCCGTTTGTTGGAACTCTTCGCTGTCCATGGAGAGGAGGTGATAGTCCATGTCGTTTGTGCTGCCAAAATGCGCCACTTCCTCGGTGCGGAGCGTGCCCTGCGAGCTGGCGCGTACCAGTGCTTTCAGGTCGATGGGGCGGTACAGCACCGCAAAAGCTGCCAGTGCAAACAGGATAAAAAATAAAGCGGTGCGGGGAATGTGGAAGCTTTTCATCTGCTCACCCCTCCCTTGGCGGCTCCGTTTGTGCCAGATGCCGCTGGGCGATGAAAAAGCCCACGGCGCTGGCGGCAAATACCACATAATAGCTGGCGATGCGGTAGAGCATCAGCACGCTCATCACCTCGCCCCGCTCCAGAAAGCTGCCGAACACCAGCAGAAAGGCCGTTTCGATCGAGCCCATCCCGGCTACATTGGGCAGAGCGTTGGAGACGAAGAGCATCAGGCTGGTGAGCAGCTGCACCTGCCAGAAGCCCAGCGGGGAAAGCCCCATGAATCGGATGCACAGGTAGGGCAGGCAGAACAGCCCGAACAGCTTGAGTGCCTGCAGGGCAAAAATTTTCAGGCAGCGGGGCTTATCTGTCAGCAGGCGGCGGCTCTCGGTGCCCAGCACCTCCAGCTACTCCAGCCAGTCGGCGCGGCGCTGCTGCCACTTTTCGGTCTTGGGCAGAAAGCCCAGCAGCCAGCGGGCGAGGTTCTGCACCAGCGGCGAGACGCACAGCAGCACCAGCGCCACGATAATCACCGCTACCACAGCGTATGCCATGGGCAGATACCGCATGACACCGGTGGTGTTGACGGAAAGCCAGCGATGCTGTAACAGCAGCATCACGGTGGCGTACAAGAGCACCGTGCTCTTGTGGAAAACGTATTCCAGCGTCATCAGCCCTGCGCCGGGGCCCAGCGGTAACCCGGCCCGGTGCAGGTAGTACAGCTGCACCGGCACCGCACCGGCACCCAGCGTGACCACATTGCCAAAGGTGCCGCACCAGCCCACGTCTAACCCTTGCCACAGTTTGAACTGCGGCAGGCGGCTGCGCACGATGACCCACGCCACGCACCCCTCCAACAGGGGGTAGCTGATGCCGACCGCCAGCACCGCCAGCACCTGCCACACCGACAGCTGCGCCAGCGCCGCAGTGATCTCGGCCCAGTGGTCCTTAAAAGTGAACACGATGATGCAGGTAAGTGCCAGCAGCACCAGCAGAGAGATCACGGTCTTTTTGCGGGAGGGTTGCTGCGCGGCGGCTTGGCTCATGGAAACAAAACTCCTTTCACAACCGGAAATTCTGGAACCAGTATAGCACATCTCCCGCCGCCCTTTGTGAACGGAAGCGGAACTTTGTTGGGCAATTTGGGGGATTTGATAAAATGGGGAGAACTCTCCCGTGAAAAAGCAATGCCGGGCAGCGTGCAGCTGTCCGGCAGTGTTTTTTTCATGATTCTTCCCCGTCCGTCAGCTCTTTTACCAGCCTTGTCAGGGTGGCGACATAGGATTCGTTGGAGAACTGCTGCTCGTACAGGCAGCGGCAGCTGCCGTGCATGGCGGCCAGCGCCTCCGGGTGTTCGATGGCCCAGGCCAGCTTGTCGGCCAGCTGCTGCGGGTCGTCGTCCTTGTAGAGGAAGCCGTCCACGCCTTCGGTCACCAGCCCGGCGGTGCCGGTGTGCTCCGATACGATGGAGGGCTTGCCGAAGATCAGTCCCTCTGTGACGAAGGTGGGCATGGGGTCATCCCGGGAGGCGCACACCACGCAGTTGCACTGCTCCATCAAGGATTTGACCTCCGGGCGCTCCAGCCGCTTGCGGTAGAAAACGGTCTGGGGATAGTCCCGCACCAAGCTGTCCACGGCGTTGTACATCCCCTTGTCGGCGGCTTTGCCCACAAAAAGGAAGGCAGCTTTTTCCCGCACTGCAGAGGGCAGCAGCCGGATGGCGTTGCAGAAGATGTCCGGACCCTTGCGGTGTTCCAGCGAGCCTACCGTCACAAAGAGGGGACGCCCCCCGGCAAAGCTGATGTCATAGCGGGGGAATTGCTCGGCTGCATAGTCCGGCAGACCGTAGATCAGCTGCTCGATTTCAAAATCCGGCCGGACGGAGTGCATGGCGGCGGTGGCGTGGGAGCCTACGGCGCAGAGGTGCACGTTTTTGCCCAGCGCCTTGGGGATGCTGTGGGAGATGAAGGGGTAGCCCGCAAAGGCATCGTGCAGCCACCACAGCACCGGCACAAAGGAGCCGTTCAGGGTGTTTACCACCGGTGCTTCCACCACCGTGTTGGCCAGCACAAAGTCTGCGCTGGTGGCCAGCCCCCACAGGGCGCTGGAAGTAACGCAGTCCGGGCGGGTGACCACAGCGGCCCCGGCGTCCAGAAACAGCGGCAGCGAGCCTTCATCCGAGGGCCCCAGCACCACCACCTCAAAGCCTAAGCTGCGCAGCACCGGCACGGCACTTACCAGCACGATGGGCGCACCGGTCATGGTCAGCTCATGGCTCAAAATCAGCGCACGGCGGCCCTTGGCAGAGAATACATCGTCGGCACACAGCTCCCGGCGGAAGTGCAGCAGCGCCTGCGGGATGCAGCGGCTGTGCTGCGCCATGGCGTGGGCCAGACGCAGCAGCTCGGTAACGCTGTCCTTGCCCCGGGCGGCGGCGCGTACCTTGTCCAGCAATGCGCGGGACACCAGTGCGCAGCTGCTGCCGGGCAGGTGCCGGGTGCTCAGGTACAGGGCGGTGGAGCCGTCAAAGCCAAAGGAGGCGTCGCAGACCGCAAGGTCTGCGCCCTCCCGCAGGGCGGCGGCAAAATAGGTCAGGGCGGTGGGGGTGCACTCCACATCCTCGCTTACCAGCAGCACCCCGGCTACATCGGGGGTCAGCTCGTCCTCAAGTCGGGTCACCAGACGGAACTTGCGGTGCAGCTGGTTTTGCAGCGCCGCTTGCAGCGCCTTGTGACGCCCCGGCGCATAGACCAGAAGATAGGTGCTCTGGGTATCGGTATAGACCTGCTTGGACAATTGCTTGCGCTGCAGGGTACTGTAACTGGTGTACATGATCCAACTCCTCCGGGCAGAATATCGGGCGGGCTCAGTGACCGCGCACTAGGTTCAGCAGTCTGCGCAGCGGGGCGGTCAGCCGCCAGCTGCTGCTGGCGCGCATCGTTTCCAGCGAAACCTGATATTCGTGCTGGATGCCCTGCAAGGTCAGCAGCTGCTGGTTCAGCCGCATACACTCGGCGCGGCTGGCCTGCAATACTTCCTCTGCCTCCTGCGCGGCAGCGGCGTTCTCAAGCTTCAGGTCGTTCAGCGCCCGCAGCAGAGACTTGCCGGGCTGCTCGTGCAGAAAACGTCCCAGCGGGTAATAGTGATAGTTCACCGCAAACTTCATGCCGGCACCAAAGCCGGTGGTGCAGTGCAGCGAAAGGTTGGGGTCTACGTCCAAAAACAGCAGGCTGTCCTCCTGCAGCAGAAGGCCGTTGACCGACTGGAAGCTGATGCGCTCGTCCGAGATGGCAAGGTCGGTGATGCAGCAGGCCAACTCGCCGGGGTCCAGACGGATGGCGCGTGCGTCCTCCGGCAGGACAAAGGTGACCGAGACCTCGTGGGTCAGTTCGTTGTAGACATCCTCGGTGGCAGTCAGGCATTCCCGGGGCGAAAAGCCGCTGCCGGTGTCGTAGAACAGCTGCGGCAGGGTAAGGGTGATATTCTCAGCCTCGGCGCTGTGCTTGGCAAGCTCGGTCTGGCAAGCCAGCAGCTGCTGCTCCAGCTCCAGACACCGCTGCGCCAGCTGGGAAACACCCTCGTCCGAAAGCTTGAGCTGCTGCTCCAGCTCGGCAATGTGCGCCTGCATGGCAGCAGGGGTCATGGGGGCATCGTGGTTCATAACGGGATCCTCCTCTTCCTTTATCCTATAACAGCTGCACCGCCGCAGCCAAAACATTCAGAAAAATCAGTGCCGCGGGGCGTAATGTACCTGAGGGGTGCGCCGCCGGGCGGGGAACAACTTGATGATCAGATCCCGCCGCCGCTGCAGCAGGGCGCAGATCAGCCAGATGGAGCCCAGCGAAAGGATGTATTGCAGGCTGATGCCCAAAACAGGGCGGTCGGCGTATTTGGCGGCGAACAGATACCACGGAATGGCGATCAGCTCCACCGTATGTACGCAGAAGATGTACAGGGAACGGCGGCCGATGGCCTCGAAAAAGCGCACCAGCGGGTTGCGGCGCTGGCTCCAGCGCAAAAACAGCCGGATAAACAGCAGACCGGCAAGGCCGTCCAGCAGGATGCTGATGGGGCCCAGCGACCACTCGGCCATGGATACACAGTCGGTGCGGCGGGTGGCAAGGGCGGCTGCCGGGATCAGCAGTACGGCTGCCCACAGGATGCAGGACATCCGGCGGGACAAAGGCTGATCCAGCCAATGCTGCCGTTTGGCAAGGTAGCCAAGGTACAGGTACGGCGTGATCACCGCGCCCTGGATCAGGCAGAAGGGCAGCTCCCATACAAGGCTGGCACCCCAGCCCAGCAGGGCGGCACCGCCCACCGCCCAAGGGATGTACCGCTCCGGGAAGATGTTCAGGATAACGTCCAGTAAGATCCAGCCCATCAACAGCGCCAGCAGATACCACATGGGCCCACAGGAAAAGAACTCCTGCCCGAAGTAGGTGGCAGTATGGGGCAGACCCAGCAGAAAGCCGCCTGCCACCTTGATGCTTTCAGTCATGGAGCCGGGCAGATAGTGAAAGGTTTTATAATGAATGATGAAGTGCAGCACCGTGGTGAACACCGCAGTGTAGCAAAAGGGCTTGAGCAGGCTTTTGAGCTGCTGGTGGATGCACTTGCTGATGGAGCGCTTGCGGAAGCCGTAGCCGCTGGCAATAAAAAAGGCCGCCATCAGCGTTTCGCGGTAGATAAAGCCGACAAAGGCCGTCAGCGACAGGCCGCCCTCCAGCTGGAGTGGGTAAAGCTCCGCAGTGTGCCCCAGCACGATGGCCAGCATCCCAGCGCCCTTGAGCATATCAAACATCCCGATGGAGTTGACAGTGCGGGGCTTGGTTGTTTCCATGAAAGATTCCTTCCCTGCGCCGGGCCAATACCCCCTCGAGAAAAAAGCCGGATACGGCGCAAATGATCAGTTTTTATACAGCATTGCCATGATATATGGCTAGTATAATGCTTTTTATAGAGACTGTCAATTTTGTTTTGCAGTCTGCACCATACCGGAACTGGTATTTTGCGCTAAAAATTGTAGCACGAAAACCGGCGGATTGCAACGAAAGGTAGAATTTGGCCGGGGCGTATCCCAAGATGCGCAATTGAAAGTTGTCAAAGTGAGAAATTAAATGTTGCAGAAGTATTGCATTGCATTGGAAAATATTGTATACTGAGCACAGTGCAGCACACTGCCGCAGGATGAAATAACAACGCAGGAGGAAAATACAATGATCAAGGTATTGGACAACGTGTATGATCTGGTCACCCTGAATATGGAACAGCGTTTTTCGGAGCGTGTGGCGCTCCGCTTTTATGATAAGGAAACGGACGAGGTGACCGCAGTCCATTATAAGGACTACGCGCGGGACATCCGCCGTGCGGTCAACTACTTCCAGAGCACCATCCCGGATATCAAGGGCAAAAAGATCTGCCTGCTGAATAAAAACAGCTACGAATATGCCGTGAACACCTTCGGCATCATTCTGGCGGGCGGCGTGCTGGTACTGCTCAACCAGCACAAGAGCTGGGACGAGCTGTCCTACGAGCTGGGGCTGGTGGACCCCGCTGCCATCCTGACCGACGGCGACGACTACGGCACAAAAGAGCAGCTGCAGGCCGCCTACGGCAGCATCCTGCGCCCCATGGACGGCTTCCGCGCTTATGAGCCGGTGGCAGAGATGCCCCGCTGCATCGGCCACGATGACCTGATGATCCTGATGTTCACCTCCGGCACCACCGGCCGCAGCAAGGGCGTGATGCTGAGCGAGCGTAACTTCTTCAGCGTGATGCGCGCCCATGTGCAGATCGGTGAGCGCATGATGGAGTATAAGCACGACCCGGAGCTTGTGGTCAGCCAGTACACGGTGCTGCCCATGTTCCATCTGGGCGCATTCATCTGCCTGTTCTCCTGGGCACACGGGGGCTGGGCGCTGAACATCAGCGGCGATATCCGCAATTTCTATAAGGAGATCCGGCGGATGCCCAGTCAGGTCATGGCGGTGGTGCCGGTGATCATGAACTCCCTGCACAAGGACGTGATGCGCGGCCGCAAGGAGCGCTTGGGCGAGCTGTGGGTGCCCATCTGCTCCTCTGCGATGTTTGACCCGCAGGTGATGCTGGATATGGCCACTAACGGGATGTTCGTGGTGCAGACCTACGGCGCTACCGAGACCTGCGGCGATGGCATCATCAACTACGCGCAGGATGCAAAGCACATCGGCGCTGTGGGACAGGGCAATGATTATCTGGATTACAAGCTCGAGCCGGACGGAGAGCTGTGCATCCGGGGCGACAGCATCATGCTGGGCTACTACAAGGACCCCGAGGCCACCGCTGCGGTCATCGACAAGGACGGCTGGTTCCACACCGGCGACCTTGCCCGGGTGGACGAGGACGGCTACTACTACATTACCGGCCGCAAGAAGAACCTGATCATTCTGGACAGCGGCGAGAACGTCAGTCCCGAAGAGCTGGAGGGCATGTTAGAAAAATGTCCTGCCGTACAGGAATGTATCGTAAAAGAACTGGGCAAAAAGATAGGTGTTGTGGTATACTGTGAAAAGGAGCACCAGCAGACGGTGCGGGACTTTATTGCCCAGATGAACCGCACCGTCCCGCTGTACAAGCGCATTGGCGTGGTGGAATTCAGCAAAACGCCGCTGCCCCGCAACGGCGCAGGCAAGCTGGTGCGCAAGTAATACGCAACAGAAAGGAAGCATAATACGATGGAACGTGCAGAAATCATTTCTCAGATCACGGCTATTCTGGAGGATGTCGCAGAGGTATCGCCGGAGGATGTGACCGAAAGCAGCGTCCTGATGGACGATCTGGATCTGTCCTCTATGGAGATCCTGACCATTGTGGCAGATCTTGAGGAGACCTTTGGCCTGCGCATCCCGGAAAAGGAGCTGCGCAACTTTGTTACCATGGGGGATCTGGTGGATTATCTGGCAGCAAACGTGGGGTAAAAACCAATGGAAACACAGCAGCGCTCGACGGAATATAACTTTCAGGGAATCATGTACTTTTTCCGTCGGGAAAAGATCCAGTGCCGGTACCAGTTCTCGCTGCGGGATGCGGTGGATATCACCCTTTTGCAGCGGGCACTGACAGCGGCCTTGGCAAGTGCGCCTTATTATACGCAGCGTCTGGTGCAGGAAAAGCGGGAGATGTGGCTGGAGCCCAATACGGAGCCCTGCCTTGTGTACCCCGGCAGCACCATGCGCAATATCCCGGAACAGACGAACGGCTACCTGTTCTGCGTCAGCTGCGAAGGGGATACCGTCTACTTTGACTGGCATCACTTCCTGCTGGACGGCCACGGGGTATCGCCCTTGCTCACCAGCATTCTGGAGCAGTACTGCAACCTGCGTTACGGCACGGCCTTTGCGGTGCCGCAGATCGTGTGCGACCCGCCCTATGATATGGAGGCCATGCTGGCAGAGTACCCGCCTGTGGAGTACGGGAGCGATGTCATCCAGCGGGATGTGGTGCAGACCTACGAGGGTGCGCTGCGCCGCACCCGGGTGTGCCTGAGCAAGCAGAGCCTTGTGGAAAAAGCGCTGGCGAACAACGCAAAGCCGGTAAGCGCTCTGCTGGGTCTGCTGTGTATGGCCATGCGGGAGTATCTGGGCAAGGAGAAGATCCGGTATTCCTACTCCTCCGATACCCGCGATGTGGCCGGTGTGCCGAATGCGCTGTACAACTGCGTATGCAGTTTCGGGCATACGGTGCAGCTGCAAGCCCAGACCCGCCTTGCAGATTTTGTGGGAGATATTGATGCAGATATCAAGCGGGATCTGCAGCCGCAGTCCAAGCGCCGCCGCATGGCCGACCAGATGGGCTGGGTGTACAAGGTGAACCAGCAAAAGGCACCCCTGCGCATCAAGCAGCGGGTGTTTCAGATGGGCGAGTACATCGGCGGCACCATTTCGGATTTCTGGCTCAGCTATCTGGGCAATCCGCTCATGCCTGCCACCCCGGAGTTGGCACAGTACACCACGGATTTTGGCGTCTGGGTACCGCCGGACGGTGCATCCGTGGGTGTGGAGGCTGCCAGCCTGAACGGAAAGATCATCCTGTGCATCCACAACAAGGCACCCAACCCGGGTCTGGCTGATATCCTCCGCAAGACCTTTGAAAACGAAGGCGTTGCGGTGCTGGAAGCCGAAGATCTGGACTGAGAAATACTTATTATAAAAGAAAAAACTGCTGCACGTTTTGTGCGGCAGTTTTTTTGCTGCTTTTTGTAAGAAAATCCGGTTGCAAAGATGCGAAAAAATGGTTAAATAGAGAAAGGATATTTCCGCAAGGAGAGGAACACCATGGAACAACAGAACACGCGCCTGCGCAATGCGGGCTTTGCGACCTTTTTCTTCAGCGGCATCTGCGCCATCAGCGCGGGTGTGGTGGTCAGTCTGCTGCAGGAGCGCTATGGCTTTGCCTACGGCATGACCGGTACGCTGCTCTCCCTGATGAGCATCGGCAACCTGCTGGCGGGGCTGCTGATGGGGATGTTGCCCAGTGCGCTGGGCATGAAGCGCAGTGTGCTGCTGCTGACCATCGGCTATGCGGCGGGCTACGCCGTCATGGGGCTGACCGGCGCAGTGGCGCTGCTGGCAGTAGCCTTTTTTGTGGTGGGCATCGCCAAGGGCAGCGTCATCAATACCTGTACCATTCTGGTCAGCGATCACTCCGCCGACCGCACCCGGGGCATGAACCTGATGCACAGCTGCTACGCCTGCGGCGCACTGCTGTGCCCCTTCCTCATTGCGGCGGCAGCCCGGGTAAGCACCGAGCTGGCCGTCTTTCTGCTGGCAGTCGTGGGCCTTGTGCTCTGGCTGGTGTACGTCTTTACCCCGCTGCGCGGCGGCAAGAGTAAAAGCAGCGCAGAGAAAGAAGCCATCGACTGGAGCTTTCTGCGCTCTGCCCGCTTCTGGCTGCTGACCGGGCTGCTGTTCTTCCAGAACGCCGCCGAGCAGAGCGTCAACGGCTGGATGGTGACCTACTTCAAGGGCAGCGGCATTATTGCGGGCACGCTGGCGGCCTATACCGTCACTGTGATGTGGGGCGCTACGCTGGTGGGGCGTCTGCTCATCGCCTTTGTGTTCCCCTTAAAAAATCCCCGCAAGGCCATGGTGGGCATGAGCGTGCTGTGCACCGTGTTCTATGTGCTGCTGGTCATGGCGCACACGCAGGGCGCAGCCATTGCGCTGCTGTTTGCCTTTGCCATCTCCATGTCCGGGCTGAACCCCACCGCCGTGGCCAGCGCGGGCCGCATGACCAGTGTGACCAGCATGGGCATCATGCTGCCGGTGGCCTCCAGCGGTGCCATCCTGATGCCGTGGGTCATCGGCATGGTGGCGGAGCGCGCGGGGCTTGCCGCCGGTATGGCCTCCAACATCGTGCCCTGCGTGGGGCTGGTGGTCTTTACCCTGCTGGTGGCAAAGCTGCCGGAGGAATGATGTGCCGCCTCCCTATAACCCTTTCTGTGAAAATGGGGTTCAGGAAAGTCCGCAGACTTTCCTGAACCCCGAAATTATAAATAATGATTCCGCTGATGATGCGCAAAGCGAACGCGCAGCGCATTTTAAATCATTTTGCGTTATCCCTCAATGCCTCTTGCTTTTGCGCTGAACTCGCAGCCGCAGTAGTCCTGCCGGTACAGGCCGTACTGCTCCGAAAGCTGCAGGCTGCGCAGGTAGCCGTTGTGCTTTTTGAAGTCCGAGGGCAGATGCTTTACCCCGAACTCTGCCTCCAGCTCCTGCCCGATGGCGTTGATGCGGGCGGCGTCCTTGTGGGGGCTGATGGACAGGGTGGTGGTGAACCAGTCAAAGCCGTTGTCCCGGGCGTACTGCGCCGCGCGGCGCATCCGCAGCCGGTAGCAGACGGTGCAGCGGCTGCCGCGCTCCGGCTCTTTTTCCAGCCCGGCTACGGCGGTGTAGAACTGCTGCGGGTCGTAAGTGTCCTCCACCACGGTCACCCCCAGCGGGTGGGCGGCTGCTACAAACTTTTGCAGCTCCTCGCCCCGGCGGTAGTACTCTGCCGCCGGCCATGTGTTGGGGTTATAGTACAGCACCGTGATTTCAAAATACCGGCACAGCTGTTCCAGCACGGCACTGGAACAGGGGCCGCAGCAGGCGTGGAGCAAAAGGCGCGGGCGGGTACCGCCAAGGCCCGCCAGCACGGCGTCCATCTGCTGGGCATAGTTGCGTTGTGTTGCCATTGGTATCATCCTTTGCTATAATGGTCTTGCCTACATTATAGCATATTTTACGATGAAATACAGGAGGTTCCCCCCATGACAGAAGAAAAGATCGCCCGCATCAATGCGCTGGCCAAAAAGAGCAAGACCGCCGGCCTGACCGAGGCCGAAAAAGCCGAGCAGCAGGCACTGCGGCAGGAGTATCTGGCCGACATCAAAGCCAGCCTGCGCAGCCAGCTGGAGCGCACGTCCATTCAGGAACCGGACGGCACCATCCACAAGGTGACCCGCCGCACCGACCTGACCGGGGAGCGCAGCTGAGAACGTGATTTTAAAGGGGGAATACGCCGCAAAAAGGTGCATTCCCCCTTTTTTTGCGCGGCAGACTGTGCTATACTATAATAGCATTGGTGCGTGCCGCAAGGGCAGCAAACCGGTGCGTTTTACCCAAGGTAGCGTATCCCGGGCAAGGTGCACGGAAAAGGCTGTCTTTTGAAAAAAGGATAAAGAGGTCATTTATTATGCTTACTGCAATTACGGGTATCAACTGGGGCGATG
>OGIA01000244.1_pt1 | contig 76910 bp, 58 predicted proteins | sample 1571671 | NCBI WGS metagenome assembly OGIA01 (sample SAMEA2582027, study PRJEB24529) | metagenome | biome: Human gut stool | place: China | collected 2011
TAGGATTGCATAATTATGCAATCGCTCTCTTACTAAGAGATAGACTTTCAATGTACTCTTAATCAACTTGTATGGTGAAAGGACAAAACTGTTCGAAATGTATCCGGTTTATGCGAATAAGGACTTTTAGAGCCGTTTTTACATCCCGGAATAGAAAAAAAGAAAGTAAATCACGGCATCGTATGGAAAAATGAATATCTTTGCGGATAGTATCAATCAAATGCCGAACGGTTATGGTGAAAGTTTATTCTTGTAGGTTTTTTCTTTTGTTTCTGGCTTTGTGTGGCCTGATTCCGGTCTGGGCGGAAAAGAACAAAGGAGATTTAAGTAATTTGGTTTGTTTCGTACGTTTCTTAGACGAAGATAACGACGAGATGTTCGAGCGTCCTTTTTCTGCGTACGAACAGTTGTTTAATGACGACACGCAGGGGGCGAACTCCGTATATAACTATTTCCGCGAGGCTTCTTACGGGCAACTTGCCTGGAAGAGCAGTTTCTTCCCGGAAGCGGTGGACGGCCGGGTCATATCCTATCGTGCCAGCCGGGAGAGGGGATATTATAAGGAGAAAAGCTCGATTAATGAACTCGGTTATGAGGACGACGTGGACAAGGCGGCACGCGAGCAAGCCCTCATACGCGAAGTGGCGGCCTGGCTTTCCGATGCGCTTCCGGAGGACGCGTCGTTGGACGCGGACGGCGACGGCATCGTAGACAACATGTGTATCGTGTTGAGCGGACGTTCGGAGTTGAGCAACCGCCATTTGTTGTGGCCGCACCGTTCCGACCTGGCTTTGCCCGATGAAAAGGCCATATATATAAAAGGTAAGAAACTGGTCGGTTACCTGATGGTGTTCGATGATGCGAACGGTTGGGCGTCGCTGGAACCCGTGCCGTTGAACACCGGAGTGATTTGCCACGAAATGTCGCATTCCTTGGGGACGTACGACCTCTACCACGTGAACGACGACCTGAATCCCGTGGGTGTCTGGGATTTGATGTCCGACAACCTGCTTGTCCCCCAGCAGATGTCGGCTTATACGAAGTACCGCTATTGCGGCTGGATAGACGAGATTCCGGAGATTTCGGAACCGGGCACATACGTGTTGAATCCGGTCGGGGGAGAGAAGAAAGAGAATGTGGCTTATAAAATCAGGCCCATCGGTTCCGAAGAATATTTTGTGGTGGAATATCGCCGTAGGGAGGGCAGCACGTTCGACAGCGGACTGCCGGAATCCGGCCTGTTGGTTTACCGCATCAATCCGGCTTATACGGGCGGTAACGTGAACTACAACGGGACAACCCGTCTGGACGAAGTATACGTTTTCCGGCCGGGCGGTACGACAACTGCCGACGGGAACATAGAAAAAGCGGCTTTCAGCGAGGAGAGCGGGCGTACGGCTTTTGGAGGCGATGCGGAAGTGAAGCCTTTTTATAGCGACGGTACGGTGGCGCGCTTTGCCCTGACGCATATCTCATCCTGTGGCGAAACCCTTTCGTTCAATCTGGAGAACCTGGGACATCAGATCAAACTGTCCGAAGAAGCCGTAACGCTTGGCGGCGTGGCGGGCGACAAGCTCGAACTTTCGGTGGAGGCTGATGTAGACTGGACTGTGTCCGGTTTACCCGATTGGTTGAAACTGGCACCGCAGCAGGGAGAGGCGGGAAAGACCACCGTCACGTTGGAAACCCTGACCGAAAACGCCACGGCACAGACGCGCAAGGCGGAACTGGCCTTCACTTCGCCTTCGGATGCCGGACTGAAAACCATATTGACCGTACATCAACAGTCTAATGTCATTCTGCCCCCGTCCGGCTTGTCCGCCCGCGTGACGGAGGACGGGAAGGTGGAATTGGCATGGACGGCTCCGCAAGAGGGTGCTCCCGTGTTGTCAGACGGTTTTGAAGATACGGCCAATCCCAACGGTTGGGTCATTCAAAATGCCGGTGACAGGGGGTGGACGTGGCAGGAGGCTGCCAAGAACTATATGCCTTACAGCGGGAATTATTCCATGTACATGAAGAGTGCGTGGGAGGATGCGCATCAGGACGAACGTCTCATCTCTCCCGTGTTCGCTTATGGCCGTGAATTGTCATTCTGGAGTAAGTCTATTGCTCCGCAGAAAAACGTCAAGGAGCAATACTATTATGTGGAAGTGAGTACCGACGGTGGGGAAACATGGACACCGGTATACGACTTAATCAAAGACTGCGATGTGCTGAACCAATATGTGAAAATCACCATCGACCTTTCCGCATACCAGTCCGACCGCATGCGCGTGGCTTTCCATGCTTACGACATGAACGATGTCGGGTTGTCTTACTGGTGGCAAATCGACGACGTGGAGATTTATTCCGCCCCCTCGGAAACCATGGTAGAAGGATATGCCGTGTACCGCAACGGAGTAAAGTTGGGCGAAACACCGGACGTGACCTTTACGGATGCCGAACCGCTTGCCGGTGAAAACATTTATACCGTACGGGCTACCGGGCGTTTCGGCGAGACCTCCGATTCGGAAGCCGCCGTATTGATGTACGACCCTTCCGGCGTGGAAACGGCAGGGATGATACCGGACGTGACGGTCGGGACAGCACAAGGGCGCGTTGTGGTGCAGTCGTCCGTTCCGTTGGAACAGGTGCGTCTCGTGACGGTGGGGGGCATGCAGACCGCCCTTGCCCGTCCCAAAGGAAATGTATGTATTTTTGATGTGTCCGGGATGAGCCGTGGCCTCTACCTTGTCGTCTGCGAGACCGAAGGGGACGGAACGCCTGTCGTGCGAAAGGTTATCTTGAAGTAAAAGAGCAGGTTAAGCCCTCTTTGAAGCACCTTTCAAAAGGGTGCTTGATTACTCTCAGGAGAGAGGTAAATCAATCTCAGCCAAATGAAAAATCAATCTCAGGCGATTGAAATTTCGTTTGGCTGAGATTCGTTTTACGTTCGGCTGAGAATGATTTATGGCCCTCTGGAGAGGGCTATCGGTAGATGAGGAATGTCAAGTTTTCGGGACGGAAAAGCTCCTGTGCCACGGCATGAAGGTCTTCCGCCGTCAACCCGTCTATCTTTTGGTACAGACGGTTTAGGTCGCGTGCCCGGTCATAATGCAGGAACGTCTTTCCCATGGCCAACGCCACGTTTTCAAAGTTGTCGTAAGAGATGCCTATCTGGCCTTTGATTTGCCGTTTGGCGGCTTCCAACGCATGGGGAGCCAACGGGGCTTCGGCCAGCCGCCGCAGTTCTTTCAGCACAAGCCGACGGCAACGGGTCACGTCGTGAGGGTCGCAACCGAAATATACGCTCCACAAGCCGGTGTCGGTGTAAGTGGTCATGACGCTTTCCACCGTATATACAAGGCCGTGCTTCTCGCGCAGACTCAGGTTGAGGCGTGAGTTCATGCCCGGGCCTCCCAGGATATTGTTCAGCAGATAGAGGCTCAGGTGGCGCGGGTCGCGGGCACTGTAAGCCCGTGCGCCTATCATGACGTGTGCCTGATGGGTGTCTTTGTGCAACGTGACGGTCTGGGGGCGGTATTCCGGTACAGCCGTGCGTCCGGCATCGTTCCTGTCAGGCCGGGCAGGGGAAGCGTCGGTTTGGAGGAGCGTCTGGAAAGGATGGCCTTCGGGCAAGGAGGAAGCTACCCGTTTCAGGGCTTTGGTGATTTCCCGGCAGGCGTATGCCGGTTCGATGCGTCCGTAGACGAAGAAAACCATCCGGTCGGGACGGTACAGCCGCCGGGCGAAACGTTGGATGTCCTCGCTGCGGAATCCCCGCAAACGTCCGGCTTCGCCCAGGATGTTACGTCCCAAAGGGTGGCCGCAAAAAATCAGATTCTCGAAATCGTCGAAAATCAATTCGGAAGGCGAGTCGTTGTAGCTTTCTATTTCGTCGATGACCACCTCCACCTCTTTGTTCATCTCTGTTTGGGGATAGGTGCTGCCCAACACGATGTCGGCCAGCAGATCCACAGCACGTGCGAAGTGTTCTTTCAGGAAAGCCGTGTAGTAAATGGTTTCCTCTTTGCCCGTGTAGGCGTTCAAGTCCCCTCCTACGCTTTCCATGCGGTTCAGGATATGCCAGGAGCGGCGCCGGTGCGTCCCTTTGAAAGTCAGGTGCTCGCAAAAGTGTGCCAGCCCGTTTTCGTCCGGCAGTTCGTCGCGTGTACCGGCATCGACGGCGATGCCGCAATATACCACATCCGTAGCCGAAGGGGCACAGATGACGCGCATGCCGCAGGGAAGGGTATGGGTATAGGGAACAGCCGAAGCGGGAGATGTTGTTGTCATGTCGTTATGCTTTGTGTTTAGCCGCACAAAGTTACTGCAAACCACGGGAAAGGAAAAGGAAATGGGCCGTTATTTGCATAAATCGCTCCCACTCGGCAGACTTCGAGCAAGCTCGGTCCGCGCTCGCTTAATCGCGATTTTCTTTTTATTCCGTTTGCTGTCCGTCTTTGCCTGTCTGTTTTTGATGTTTAGTAGATGAGAGCCGGACGTGGCAATCTTCCTTTATGACCCAGTTCAGTTTCCGAATTCCAATATGGCCCGCAGTTGTGCTGCCGCAGTGTAGTTCCCGTTGGTGTTGATGCAATGTACGGCCGGCTGGAGGGTGAAATGGTTGCATACGGGAAAGCTTCCGGTCAGTTCCACGTCGGTTTCTCGGCCGTCGGCATAGAGGGCACGGTTGACCACCAATCCCACTTGGGTCATCCGGGGCGGAATGTTACTCCAGATAAGCCCCGCTCCCCAGTAATGACGGCATGTGCTGCGTGAAGCCGGCGACGTGCCACCCTGCCACATGGCTCCCAAATGGCTTTCGCCGATATGCAGGAGGGGTTGTTCTATCAAGGTCCACAAAGCGTAATTGAAAGTTTTGTCGGCGGATGTTTCGGACGGACTGGAGCCGAGGGCATATCCCACGGCATAATATCCATGATGGCGGTCTTCTTCGCCGATGTGGTAGGACAGGCTGCCGATGTTGAACATCCCGTCGCTACGGGGGCAGAAACGGAACTGACGGTTGATACGGTCGCTGGCCACGCCGTTGTAGAGGCTTTCGCGAAAGGTGAGACCTGGCAAGGGGGAGAATTCCGTGTGCAGGCAAAGGGCTGCCAAAGGATAAGTGGCTAACGGGAAGTTGGCCGACAAGATGGGGAAGTTTCCGTGCGAGGCGTTGGTGAAAAGAGCTGTGAATGGGGTCGTAAAATGGTCCATGTCGATATTTCTCAGTCCGGCATATACGGAACCCTTGTCACCGATGTTTTGCCGGATTCCCGCTTCGATGAGACGGAAGGCCTTGTCCGGACCGGCATCTATACAACTGAATGCTTGTAAGTCTCCGGCTACCGGAATCCCCAGATTGTAAGTAGAAATGGCTGAGGTTTCCAGTTGTGCGTCTTTCCATAGTCCGGTTTCTGCCGAGACTTCAAGCAGGTTACACCAGCCGGTTTTCCCGTCGGTGATGTTCCACAGTCCTTCGGTCGTTCCGGAGATTTTCCATTTTACCCGTTGGCAGAAAAGTGGAGACTGCATGCCGATTGCGGTGGCACACGACAAGTATGCAAGGCGCAAGGTTGCGCTTTGTGCGAAAATCTTTTTTAGCATAAAATGTAGTGTTTCGTTGATAATGGTGGAAAGGTTTCCCGATGAGGCTGTTTTGCGCTCATCTCCCCTCGTCGGGAAACCCTATGATTTACTTAAAAGAGCAATGCCAAGCGGTAGACGGCAAAAGCCGTCACGTAGGCCAATAGGGTAGTGTATGCCGCCGTAAAAATGGCCCACTTCCATGTGCCGCTTTCTCCTTTGACGGCTGCAATCGTAGCCAGACAAGGGAAATAAAGCAGTGCGAAGATCATGTAACTCAATGCGGCTTCGGGTGTGGTGTGCTGACTTAGTATTTGCGCCAGGCGGGTCTGCGAAGCGTCTTCGGTGGTTTCCGGTTCCGCGTCTTCGGCCGCGCAGTTGTACAACACTCCGAGTGTGCTGACCATCAGTTCCTTTGCGCCGACACCGGCTATGATACCTACGCCCATTCGCCAATCGTAACCTAACGGACGGATTACCGGTTCGATGGCATGGCCTATCCGGCCCATGTAGGATTGTTCCTGTTGTTCGGCTTCTGTCAGTTCACCGTTTCCCGTGGGGAAATGTCCTAAAGCCCAAATCACGATGCTGGCCACCAAGATGATGCCTCCCATCTTACGTAAGTATTGGCGTCCTTTCTCCCACGTATGGCGGCAAACACCGTGCGAACTGGGCAGACGGTAAGGAGGGAGTTCCATGACGAAATGGCTTTCATACCGACGCATGAAGATCTTGCTGAATACCCATGCTACAAACAAGGCCATACCCGTCCCGAACACGTAAAGGCAGAGCATGACGGTGGAGGCGTTTTGGGGAAAGAATGCCCCGGCAAATACTACATACACCGGAATGCGCGCGCTGCATGAAATCATCGGAGTGACCAGCATGGTAATCATACGGCTTTTGGGATTTTCTATCGTACGGGTAGCCATGACGGCCGGTACGTTGCATCCGTAACCCATCAGCATGGGAATGAAGGATTTTCCGTGCAGTCCCAGTTTGTTGAACAACGGGTCGGCCAACATGGCGGCACGTGCCAAATAGCCCGAATCTTCCAATATGGAGATGAAGAAATAAAGAATCAGGATGTTGGGCAAGAAGACAATGACGCTGCCCACGCCGCCTAATATGCCGTCGCAAACCAAAGCTTGCAGCGTGCCTTCGGGCATTTGGCTCTCGCAGAGGGCGGTGAGCCATGCCACACCGTTGTCTATCCAGTCCATGGGGTATTGTCCGATGGTGAACGTGACCCAAAAGATGAACCACATGATGGCCACGAACAACGGATAGGCAATCCAGTGGTTGGCCAGCAGTCGGTCTAACGTTGTGGTGACCTGATGGCTGCGTCCGTGTTTTTTAATGTAAATGCCGTCGAGTATTTGTCCGATATGGGAATAGCGTTCCACATCTTCGTGTTCGCGTTCGGGGCACGGACAGGCCGTGTCGCTTCCGTTGTCTGCGTCCATATCTTCCGGATGAGCCCCTTTTCCGCTACAGTGGGTACAGTGCTCCGGATCGTTGCAGCAGGCGGCCTCGTGGGTATGCCCTTGTATTCCTGCACGGTGAAGTGCAATATGTTGGTCGGCCAGTTCGATGGCTTTTTTCAGCAGGGTATCGATACCGATGCGCTTACGGGCTACGGTAGGGTAGAGAGGCATATCCAAACGACGGCTCAGTTCTTCGATGTCGAGTGTACTTTGGCTTTCTTCAAACTCATCATACATGTTCAAGGCTCCGACGAGCGGAAGGTTCCGTTCCTTCAGTTGCATGGTGAGCAACAGATTCCGTTCCAGATTGGTTGTGTCGAGCACATTGATGACGGCATCTATCCGGCCGCTTTCCAGTTCGTGTGCCACATACGCTTCTTCCGGACTGAAAGCACGGATAGAGTAGGTGCCCGGCAGGTCTACCAAACGGATTTTCCGTCCGTCGAAGACCATTTCTCCCACGACACTGCTGACGGTCACTCCGCTGTAGTTACCGGTACGTTCGTGTCCCCCCGAGGCTGCATTGAAAAGTGAGGTTTTGCCACAATTCGGATTACCGACCAAAGCTATTGTAATCACTCCGGCTTCGGCCGGCGTGTCGGTGGTGATGCGACGTCCGGAAGGACCGCAACTGGGGCATCCCGTGTGTGGAGACGGCGGCATAATGCTTCCGCTTCTTCGTTGATGCCGGTCTGAACGATGCTTTTGAGTCGGAATGTCTGTGGAAATGTCTGTGGATGGGGCAGGGATGTCCGCTTCCGGTGTCGTAGATGGAACGTCTGCCGTGCCCGAAACAGTGACTTGTATTTTTTCAGCTTCGCTCTTTCGCAGGGCGATTTGTCCTCCCATCAGTTCGAAAACAATAGGATTTCCCACAGGAGAAGTAAACAGTTTCTTGACGGTTTTCCCTGTGACAAACCCCATTTCACTCAAGCGGGCTCTGAAGGCTCCGCTGCCTTCTATGTGTGATATCATCACGGTTTCGTTCGTGTTGACATCCGATAATCTCATCATTACTACCTATATATAATTATACAGCGTGCAAAATTACTTGCAAAATCCGGCTTGTGCAATACCTGATAGTAGTGATTTTGTTAAGAATTGGCATAGCTGTGCATGCCACCGAGCAGATAATTGACTCCGAAGTAGGTCATCAGGACTACGGCGAAAGCGAAGATCATATAGCCATGGAATAGCCATGGATGTTGAAAATAGGGCAGGCTTTTCCGGTGGAAAGAGATGCCGTAAATGATGAACGCCGCAAGTGCCCACACTTCTTTCGGGTCCCACGACCAGTAACTGCCCCACGACACATTGGCCCATACGGCTCCCAACACAATGCCTATGCCCAACAGGAAGGTGCCCGGATATAACAGAAGACGGCTCAACAAGGTGAGTTGTTCGATTTGTTCTCCTGTAATCGGCGAAGCCGTGTTTTTTTGTTTCCCTATAAGACACAAGGCCAGGATGCCGTTCAGAAAGGTGAAAGCAAAAAGGCCGTATGAAATCATGATGAGCGATACGTGCCAACTCAGCCACGGGGATGCCAATACCGGCATGAGGGGCGTAATTTGCGGGTTCATCTCGCCCAAGTAGGCCACGAGCAGGGTGAAGCCGGAAAGCAGGAAACCGAAAGGCCGGGTGAAAGGGAACCTCCGTTGAAGCAGGCAGGCGGTCAGGAGGACTGCCAGAGCGACGAACTGCATCGTTTCGTATCCGTTGCTCAGGGGGAAACCGCCTCTGATGTAACCGCGCAAGGCGTATCCTGTGGCATGGAATAGGGTGGTGAGGCAGAGGGCTGTGCCCCATACCCGTCGGCTTACGGCTTTCTCCTTACGGTTCGTCAGCATCCTGAACATGAATAATCCGAAGGCGGCAAAGCCTAAAGTAAGGTTGACCATGAACAGGATTTTGCTGAAGGGAATACGGTTGTACCACAGTTCGGCGTTGACTTTCTGGGTACTGAGATGTGGAACGTCGGGCGGTAGCGGACGGATGAGCGTGCCTTGCCGGAGCATGAGGATGAGTCCTACTTTTTCGTCTGTTTCCTGTATGGCCTGGGCCAGTTTGCTCCGCTTGCCTTGTTCGCGTTGCCATAAAGGCTGTAGCTTGTATTGTGTCCCGTCGAACAAATGATTGAGCGAGGCATATTCTTCTTTAAGGCCTAAAGCGGTGCGCAACTCCTGATTTTTGATACGGATAATGGGAGTGCGGTTCCATTCTTCGGGGTAGAGCATCCAACTGCTCACCACCTGTTCCGGAGTGATTCCGTGGAAGGATGGTCGTCCGTATATTTTTTGTACGAAATCCCGTGCAAGTGTGTTGAACGGGGCGACGCGGTCGTTGTAGACCACTTGTTGGATAGCCAGACTGTCGGCTTGTACCCGCTTGACTACGGGTAAGGCCGGGTCGGCTTTCAGTTGACAGCCCCCAAACAAGGCTATTAGGAACAGTCCGCCTTTCCGGATCAGCGGATGCCTTAGCAGACGGCGGAAGCCTCCGTCCCGGGCGCACAGCAGGAGCAGGCAACCCAATCCCATCAGGCAGAAACCGGCGTAAGTGATGCCCGTCCCCCAAGGGTCATAGTTTACCGAAAGCCAACTGCCTTCCAAATCTTCGTCGTAGGAAGACTGGTAAAAGCGGTACCCTTGTGCAGAAAAAATCCGGTTCATGGAAACAATTGGCCGGGCAAAGATGTTGCCGTCGATATGCTGGCAGGAGATTTGGCTCACGTAGTCGGCAGGAGCTTCCGTGCCCGGATAATATGCTATGCGGAAGCTGTCTAAACGCATCATGAAAGGCAGGCGTGCCACTTGTTTCCGTTCGTTGACATATTCTCCCGTAGGCTGGCCTTTACGCAAGTGCAGTATTCCTTTATGTCCGGTAAAGGCGGTGGTGAGCGCTCCGGTGAATATCACGCCGAAACTGAGATGAAGGACGAGAAGCGGAAAGTTTTTCCACGTTTTACGGCGTACGAAAAGTGCGGCCGAAGTGACCACGACGGCGGTCCATAACAGTTTGAACCACCAGGTGCCGTAAACGTAGGTCTGGATAAAAGGCGTGCCGTGGGCATCTTCCACAAACGTGGATATACCGATGCCCGCGGCAGCACAAAAAAGTAGTATGAAAGGAACTGACTTCATGATGTAGAGGGAATGTACCGGATAAGTCCTTAAAAGTCGCGATACTTTTCGTTGCAACGTTTTTTCACGGCAATACATTCCATTTCGATAAGCCATGTAGGTCGGCATACCGGTGCCAAGGTGATGACTTTCGGAGTGTCGGGGAACCGTCGGTCGAACATCTCTTTCACGGTCGGGTAATCGCAGACATCGCGCAGGTAAACGATGATTTGCATGACATCGTCGAATAATGCGCCACCTTCTTCAAGCAGGACTCCTACATTTTCCCACATGCGTTCGGTTTGTTTCACGATGTTGCCCACATGCACCACTTCCCCTTTGTTGTTGATGCTGGCCGTGCCGCTGAGGAATACATGAGCACGGTCGCCGTATTCCATGACGGTACCCCGCTCGAACGTAACCCCGTATTCATAAGTAGGGTTCAGGTGGGTGGGAGCGTACAGGTAGCGTTGCTGTGAAGGTTCAAACCCTGTGAGGGCATACGTTCCCATCTGTACCAAGGCCCGTGTGTCTGCGGGCAGTCCGCCGATGCCCGTACTGCTGATGTAGTGGGTCTGTTCGGTGAGTCCTTGTTCGGCGAAGTTTTCCTTACGTGCTTTCACCATGCCGGCGTACTGTGTGTCTACATCGCGTACGAAAAACCACGTACGGATACAGTTGCCTGCCAGCGTGGCGTTGAAGCTTTGTAAGGTTTCCTCGTAATTGATGAGCAGAGATTCCGTTTGCCAGGCCGAGTCGCCCTTGTGTTCGTGCATGCCCATCTTCCATAAATGACGGTAACCGTTGTGTTCCGCCACGATGACACCGTTCACGTTGGCTACCTTGCTGCCTTTTTGCAGATACAGCCATACGGCCACCTTGCTGCCGTCGAGCGGTGGTTGCTGTATGACGGATACGGAACAGTCCGCTTCCTGCTTCATCAGAGGCTGTTGGTTGGTCGAATCGCTGAGAAAGTATCGCTTCAGGATGACGTCGGCACCCATGACCTGCGGCAACCGCAACAGCCGTTCCTCTCCTTCGTAAATTCGTTTGAGTTGTCCGTCGAAGAGTTCGGCTCTCGGCTCCACATGCAACATGACGTGGAACTCTTCTATCTTATCTTGTGGGGTAAAGGCGGATATTTCCGCCGTTACACCCAGATCTTCCCAAAAAACTTTGCTTTTATCCATGTTGTTCCTATTCTTTGGCGCCTGCGTTGATCCATTCGTCTATGAGCCGCAGGTCGGTTGATGAAGTTATCATATTTTCGTGACTGAAATCTAAGCCGAGTACATTGCCTGGATTGATTACCTTATGCAAGATGCTTTCTTCGGCGTTGCCCGGAATGACACGGATGCCGTCCTCGACCTGTGTAGACGGTTGGTTTACAAGGCTGGCATGGCTCTTGTCGGCCGTCAGGTAAAGTCCGGCTGCGGGAGAGGTGCTTCCTCCGTGGCACTGTGCGCAGGTTTTGTCAAATATGTTCTCTTGTATGGCTGCATACATGTGGGCATCCACCTGTCCGGCATCCATGTAGAGCGTATCTCCCGAAATCGAAGCTACATCCAGACTTTGATACGTCAGGACACGTTTGCGCAACCGGTTGGTCACGCATAGCTCGATGGTTTTCACGTCGCTCCCGATGTTGGGCAGGGTGAGGCTCACGTTGCTGTTCGCGTCGGGGCTGACGAGCACTTGCGTAGTCGCGTATTCGCTGTCTCCGAACCCAGCCAATACAAGCTGGTAATATTCCGGCCAACTGTCCGCACCGGTGATGTGTCCGGTCAGTTTGGCCGCAAATCCGGTGTGCGTAGCCGTGTGTTCCTTCCGTGGGATGGAGCCGTCGTCGCAGGCGGTGAGTCCCATTGCTACAGACAGGAGAACAAATATACCATAGTTTTTTTTCATTGTAAATTCTTTATCGGCTGAATTAACGAATATTAGAAAGAGTATTGCAACTGTATGGTGCCTGAGTGCTTGGCCAACCCAAGGTCGTCGTTGTCACGGTCGAGTTGCGTGTCGTGTCCGGTGCGTCCGATGAACTGATACATAGCTTGCAGTTTCAGGTTACAGTTCTTGAAGAAATAATTGCATCCTACGGCCGGCATATTGAGGAAACCATTCGTGTCTACGCCGTTGCGGTTAAAGAAGTCGTAACGTGCGGCAACCTGTACGCGGGGAGCCACGAAATAACCGCCTTGGACGTAGCCGCCCAAGAAATCGTAAGTCTTGTCTATCTTTTGCCGGTCGGTGAATCCCACGTGCATGTAGTAGGCTTCGGCTCCGATATAAAGCTTGTTTTTCAGCATGGCAAACTCCAGTCCGGCGCGGGTGTCGTTGGTGCTTTCGCTCTCGCTTTCCACATTCAGGTTAGCGCTTGCGCCTAACATCCATTTGTCTTCGTGCAGGCGGTCGGGGTTACCCTGCGTGGCGGGCATGATACCCTTCGGCATGAAGGTGAAACGTCCGGCATAGAGCAGGGACGGGATGTGCCAGTCGTCGCTGATGGTTTTTGTAGCCGTGTTGACCGATGCGCCGGTACCGTTGAAGATTCCTATTTCATATCCGAACTTATTGGCTGCGAAACCGTGGATTTCCACGCCGAGATCGAATCCCGTCCCGATGTTCGGTGTGACGGCGTTCAACGAATAAGGCATGATGACCGCCGCGGTCAGCGAAGTCGGGAGTGTAGGCATCATGGTTTCGCCCAGCGTCGTCAGGTAACCGTGAGAGAAGGGAGTCTTGAATTTACCGATACGTACGGCAAAAGCTTCTTTCATGGCCACGTCGATCCATGCCTGCTGAAGGATGGCTCCGCCACTGGCTGCTGCATTGATAGAGAGGTTAAACGATACCTTGCCCCACGCTTTTCCCGTAAATCCGAGTACGGCATACGGTACGGCAAATCCCGAATTGGCCAAGTTGTCTTGGTTGTAAGCCTTGTCCAGGCCTTCGTCGTCGTACCAATTGATGTGAGCCGCAGTCTGCACCAACAGGTAAGGTTTGAACACAAAGTCGGCTTTCTTCGTTTGGATGGAGAACCCTTCGCGTCCGGCCAGGGACACCACGCCGTTTTCGCTGCCCTCTTCATATTGTGCCATGGCGGCAAGAGGGAGAGCCGCCAATAGGGTCATCGCAAATATTTTTTTCATTGTTTTCTGTTTTTTTCTTTGTTTGATGCTTGTTCTGTCAAGAGGCTTTCGTCATCTTGTTATAAGGATTGCAGGAATCGGATGAGTGCCGCACGGTCTTCTTTCTTCATCTGTTTGAACAGGTTTTTCGAAGCTTCCCCTTCTCCGCCGTGCCACAAAATGGCTTCGGTAAAGTTACGGGCGCGTCCGTCGTGCAAGAAGTAAGTGTGACCGTTGACTTTTTCCTGTAGCCCGATACCCCAAAGTGGAGTGGTGCGCCACTCATTGCCGCGGGCCAGTCCGCTTACGTAATTGTCGTTCAATCCTACACCCATGATTTCGCTTCCCATGTCGTGAAGCAGGAAATCGGAGTAGGGGTGGATGGTCTGGTTGCCCAACCACGTCAGTTGCGTACCTAACAGCAACGTGGAACCACGGGGTTGGGTATGCAGCGTGACGGTATGGCACAAGTGGCATTTGGCTTGGTAGAACATCTCCTCCCCGCGTTTCACCGTAGGATCGTTCACGTCACGACGGGCCGGTACACCAAGGCCCTGCATGTACAAGTCCACATCTTCCATTTCTTCCGCGCTGATGTCCAACTGGTCGTATGTCAGTCCCATCATGCTTCCGTCCTGCATCTGGAGCTGTCCTTCGCAGATCTCTTCCGGATAGCGGCTGTTCGTGACGCCCAAGTCACTGCTGAAGCCAAGCTCCACGGTCAGGTCGGCATGCTGTGCTTTGTTGCCGCTCAGCCCTAATTGCAGTTTCCCTTTTTCCGTGATATAGTTGGCGCGTCCGCTGATACCGTATTCCGGGTAGTTGCTCTTCGCGGCCAGTTGCTCTATTTCGTGGCGGTCGATGGCCATCATCGGCCCCATGCCGACATGGCGCAACGGGATCCTGACGGTGCAGAACAAGTCTTCGGGCGCGATGCTGTCGGCATACCATTCGCTGATGCTGTATTCGGGATAGCACAGTTCGTAGGGTTCTCCGTCGGGGAATGCCCCTTTCTCGTAATGCCATTTGACGCTCAACTTGCCTTCCGGTTTAACTCCGTAGATGGCTTGGTCATGAAGTACGCGTCCGTAATTCTGGAAAAATGCGCCGTTCTTGCGGCTGATGTACACCAACATGGAAGAGAAGCCGTAAGAGCCGCTCCCTCCTTCGCCGAAGCTGCCTCCGCCGTTCCATAACTCCGGTTTCGTACGTCCGGCATTGCGATGGCAGCTTCCGCAGGAATATCCTGCATAGACCGGGCCGAGGCCTCCCGAGATGGTACGCGTGTCGTCGTACAGTCCGTCGCCGTCGCGGAAGCGCATGGCATAGTCGGGGTCGGCATCGATCCAGTCGGCCTGCGTGTCGTAGGCCACGGAACTGTTGAGGAAAATGGTGGAGACTCCGGCCGAAAGGGCGTAACCTTGCGGGATTTCCACGTCCCTCACGTCCAATCCGTCGTCGTCGCAGGCGGCGAGGCTGAAGGCTAAGGAGAACAGGGCTAAATATTTTACAGTATGGTTCATTGTGATATGTCTGTTTTTATAGTTCCTTTTTTATACCACATAAGTGAAGACAGCCTTTGTGAGGACTGTCTTCACTTTTAATTGATACAGTGAACTTATGAGTCGGATTTATTGTGCAGAAACGGTACGCGGGTTACCATCCTTGAACAACAGGAACTCCAACGTGTGGAAGCCTCTTACCTCTTGTGAAGAAGAGATTTCGTCTTCCGAGTCACCGTCTTCCCAATTCAGGTCATCGAAGTTGCCGGAGTTCAGGATGTTGACGATGGCTACCTGGTCCAAAGGCCAACTATCCATGTTCGGGTCAAGACCGAGGATGTCGACCGGACCGAACAAGAACGCTTCGCTCTGCTCCCACGGCATACGGGCTACCAACCATGCTTCGCAAGCTGCCTCGAAAGTAGCATCACTCGGAGTGTTGTAGAAGTTCTGAACGGCTGCACAGAGGGCTGTGTTCTTTTCTTTCAAATCCTTATAAGTCGGCAATACCACCTTGTACACAAAGCCGCTTACTACGCTGTCCATTTCTGCATCGGTAATGGTTCCGTTGTTATATGCGTTCTGGATGGCTGCCTTCAATTCTTTGTCAAGGGTTTCTCCTAAGGCTATACAAGCCGATTGTGCTACAGGAACCTTTTCGTCACCGATGTTGTTACGGAACGGTTGCGGGATGGCAAGGATAGCGTTCTTCGTACTTTCGATTTCGTTGGCAACCTTTGTGTTCAATGCAGGATCGATTTTTTGTACCAGATTATACAATGAGTATTGGCTAATAGTACTGTCCATGCTGTTGAAGTAAGAGTTGCGGATGGAGCGGATGTTGTTGGAATAGTCGTCGCGTGAGTGGAAACTGTACCAAGACTCTACGGCGTAGAGGGCTTCGGTATGCTGTCCGGCCGTCCATTTGTTGTAGGGGTCGCCGATTTTGGAGTTACCCACTTCGTCCGTGATTTCCACGCACTTGTCGATGATTTGTTCGATACAGCTCAATGCCGAGGTGTAATCGCCGCCGTTGTGTTCCGTGAAAGTCTTTTTGAAAGCATCCCCGCCTTGGAAGGCAGTCTCCCAACTGTCGTAGAGGGTCGTGGCATCCTTTTGCAACAACTTGGCTACTTGGAGCGAATAGTTGCGCCAACTGGCTGCGTTTTCCGGAGTATAGTTCAAATTCGCAGCTTCATCGAATTCGTTGCCTCCATTGCCTCCGTCTTCATCATCGTTACAAGAAGTGGCTGTGAAACCTGTAAAGGCCATTCCCATCAGGAATAAGGCTGAATAAAGAAATTTCTTTTTCATTGCTTTTGTTTTTGTTATGTTTTTATGAATGATTTGAAATGATATATTCTCCTGTTATTTGCTCCAGAACCAGCCTACGTAGGCCACGCCGATGGCAAACTCGTTTTCGCTGTTGTATTTGCCTCCGCCGATTTTACGCGTCGTGTAGTCGGCCTTGAACACCAAATTCGGCAGGGCTTTCCAGTTCAGGCCGGCCGTCCACATGCCTACTTTTTCGCGGTCATCGGGTCCCTGACGGGCAATCACCTTCTCCTGCGGGTTGTAGTATTCGTAACGGGCAAACGGGTAGAGGGCGGGGCATTTGGGGGTGCCTGCGATACCTTGCAGGTTCAAGCCTAATTCCGCTCCGTAGCTCACAGCCCTCTTGGCAATGGGGACGGCACGGGTGTAAGGACTCTTGTTTCCTAAGTTCAAGTTTTCTTGGCTCAGTTTGTCGCTCTTGCCGAGATTGCCGAAGATGCAGTTTCCACGAAAGGTCAGGAAACGGTTGATGTATTGTGCGTCCACCGTGTATATCCTTACCGGGATGTCACCGTGACTCGTGTAAGTTGTGGGCTTGTCAGAATTGGCTCCTATGTTGTTGCAGAAATACCATGAACCTCCCACGCGCAGACCCGGTACTCCGCGGTAATCCACGCGAGCTACGTAGGCCGGTGAGGTGAAGTTGTCATACTCGAAGATGCTGGTCTTACCGCTTCCGGCCCAAGTCTTACGGTCGAAACCATTGGCGTTGAGGCCGGTCACTACCATAGCTTGGTAGTCGAACGTAGCCCATCCCTTACCCAGCGTACCGAACAATTCAAGACCCGTTTCATGCCAAGTGCAGGGGATGATTTTCGTTTCCCCCTCCGGACGGCTCGTACCGAAGAAATTGACGGGTTCGTGATGGGAGTTGGTCAAACCTACCGGTACGATGACATGTCCTACGCGTACGTTGATCTCGGGGAGGATGAGGCGCGTGATGTGGAACTGTTCCAAGGCTACTTCACCGCCTTTTTCTATTTCTGTTTCATATTCACCGTTTTCGCTGTTCTCCAGTTCGTAAGCAGCTCCCGTTCCTCCGCTTTCAAATTCGATTTCGGCTCCCAATATCCATTTGGGTGTGAATTTATAGTCGAAAGCAATCACGAAGCGGGGAATGGAGATAGTATTGCGATCCGTCTTGGGATTCCCTACTTTGCTGCCCCAATACCGGTTGATACCGTAATCTTTGAAGTTAGCCACCATTTCACCATATCCGCCCACGCGGAATTTCTCGTAAGTGCTGCCGCCGTCTTCGCCTCCTTGGGCCGAAACACTACTAAAGGCTGTCAGGACGGCCAATGCGGCGGTCAGCAGATTTTTCTTTTGGTTCATCTTATTATTGTTTTTTCTATCTTTTTACCCTTTTCTTTGTTTTGACGCTGCAAAGTTACCGGGTTGGTTAAAAAATACCAATACACAAAAATGGGCAATTTCATTTGAGGGGTGGTTAGGGCGGTATACCTACATGAGGTGGTATTTACCTAATATTTTTTGATAATACTCAATTATAGCGATTGTCAGGGTCGTTTTTTTTTCCGTTCTTTGCAAGAAGTTTAACGATTTAAGGTATCATGTCTGAAAAATATAAAGAGACCGACCGGATGGGGGATATCATTTGCGATGATTACCGCATCTTGCAGGTGATTAGTCGGTTCGGGCTTACGTTAGGGTTTGGCGACCATACGGTGAGCGAAACCTGCTTGGCAGCGGGAGTAGATGCCCCCACTTTTTTGGCAGTGGTGAATTTCATACGTTCCAATGGGCGGACATCGAATCTGTCCGATATTGTGGAATCTTTGTCGCTCACGGCATTAATGAATTACCTTCGCCGCTCTCATGATTACTTTGTGAAGTTCCGTTTGCCGGCCATCCGGCGTAAACTGATAGAAGCGATAGACTGTTCGGCACGCAATCAGATTGCATTTCTCATCCTGAAGTTTTACGACGAGTTCGCTTCGGAAGTCGGACGTCACATGGATTACGAGGACAAGCATATCCATACGTATGTGAGCGATTTGATGAAGGGCGTGAAAACCAGTCCGGACGTGAACATCCACAAACTGTCTCATCAGCATCACGACAACCACGCACAGCTTGAGAAAAGTCTCTCCGAACTGAAAAGCATTATCATCAAGTATTATCCCACAGACAGCAACGCGCAGTTGCTCAACGACGTGTTGATAGACCTTTTCATGACGGAAGAAGACCTGTTCAGCCATTGCCATTTGGAGGACACCTTGTTTCTGGAAGCCGTGGTGCGGTTGGAAGACGAACGCCAGGAACAGGCTCGCGAGGAAAATCCCCAAACAGAGGAACAAGACGGGGAGGATAGCGCGAATGATGCATTGAGCGACCGGGAGAAAGAAGTTATCGTTTGCGTAGTGAAGGGTATGTCGAACAAGGAAATCGCCGAACAGTTGTATATCTCGGTCAATACCGTGATGACGCATCGCCGCAACATCAGCCGTAAACTCCAGATTCATTCTCCCGCAGGGCTGACCATTTATGCGATTGTAAACGGGCTGATTAACCTGGAAGATGTGAAACTGTAAAGGCGGATGCCTTTTCTTTTAAATTAGACAGACATGGAATCTATCGGTCTTTTTTGTGCCGCTTCGGACCGGCTTGAGGCAAGCTATTATGACTTGGCCGGGGCTTTTGGCCGCCTTGTGGGGGAGCGCGGCCTGACGTTGGTGTATGGCGGAGCCGATTCCGGTCTGATGGAGAGCACCGCACGCGGAGTGAAAAATGCCGGTGGGCATGTGGTGGGCATTGTACCGTCTGTCTTGGAGGCGCGCCGGCGCGTGAGCCGTTATGTGGACGAGGTGGTACCGTGTCACGATTTGAGCGACCGTAAAGCCATTATGGTGGAGCGTAGCGACGTGCTGGTAGCTTTGCCGGGCGGTGTCGGGACGCTGGACGAGGTGTTCACCGTGATGGCTGCAAATAGTATCGGCTATCACCGGAAGAAAGTGGTTTTGTTTGCTTTAGACGGATTTTGGGACGGGCTGGTTGCGGTGTTGCAGGAGATGGACCGGCGAGGTTTCGTCAATGTTCCCTTGGAGCAATACCTTGTTGTGGCACGTTCGTGGGATGAGCTTCAGGCTGTCTTGGCGTAATTTTCCCGAAGCTCACGGTACGGAGGGAAAAGACCGGATTGGCTTTCTGTCAAAGTGTCAGATTCAACTCTCTGAGAATGGCCCATATCATTCCGGATAGGGCTTCGTCTGCGAATACGCCAGCCATGGCGGTTTCCCTTTTGACGTAATGTCGTTCGTTTTCTTTTTTTGCTTTCTTTCCGAAGCTCCGGGAAAGCTGTAGTGCAGCATGCCATGAGGTTATGGGTAAGCATCATGTGGATTTTCATGGAGATGTGACAGGAATTTTGTGAGGTCCGGAACGGGGCAAATAGATGGAAAATCCGCTTTTTCGAGACCTCTTTTTGAGGTTCACACGGGCCGTTTTCCTTTTTCTGCGGTTAGGTTCGGAAAGTTATGCGGAGAAAAATTTTTCGCTTTCAGCCAAACGGAAAATCATTCTCTTGTGATTGATTTGCATATATGTGGTTTTTTATGTGAAAATCGGCGGAATATGCGCATAAATATGCAAAAAGTCTTTCCGACTGCTTCCGGAAATCATTTTTTTCATCCCTTTTTTGCGAAGAAAGGCTGACAGTTTGTTACCGTTTGACATAAAAGTGCGGTATGATGTTGTTTCTTAAAAATAAAAATGATAATTTTGGAAGGAACTTTTTAGTCTGTGGGGAGACTTGTAGAGAATTGTTTCTGCTCGCTTCTCCCAAAAGGGAAATTCATACTCATGTGTAACGATGAAGCAAAATGCAATGAAGAATACGTTTTTTGTCTTTGGGTGTGTGTCTTTTTTCATCGCGGGATGTAGTCCGAAAGTGACGACAGAGGTGGTGAAGTCTTATCCCGTCACGCGGGCGTACGACGTACGGCTTTTCGAGGCGAAGGATACCTTGCCCCCTGCGGCCGAAGTATTGGGGCGTGCTTCCGTGGAGAAAGGGACGGAAAGTGATGCTGAGACCATGGTCAAGGTGGAGACGGCCAAGGTGGGCGGCAACGCTTTTGCCGTGAAAGAGAAATCTTCGTCTTTCATGGGACGGTCGTACAGGATGGACGGTTATATGTTGCGTTTTCCGGGTACACGTTTGGAAGTAGACCAAGCGTTGGACGGGCTTGCCGCGAATCGTTTTTGGACGGATTCGGATCATGAGACCGCGAAGGATGAAAAGAAAGACGGTACGAGCACACTTTACTTGAATGCCGGAGGGGGATTCATCACCAGTGAATTGCGTACGCCCGGAGGAACAGCCGTGTGGGGTCATCCGCGCCGGGGCACGGAGATGCAGGCCGGATGGGACTGGGTGGGGCGTAAAGGGCTGGGAGGCGGCCTGTTTTTCTCGGCTTACCATTCCCGGGCTTATGGTCTTGCGTCTCCGCCGGAGGTGGCCGACGAGCGGTTTCACATGAATTTCTTCTATATCGGACCCGAGTTTGTGGTCAGGACGTTTTTCAGTGATTATTGGTCGGCAAAGGCTGCTTTGGGGTTAGGGGCATTCTTTTCGCGCGAAAAGGTGCGCGACAATTCTCGGCTGGATTACGGTTTGGATGGCTGGGGCGGGCATTTCCAGTTGGGATTGGAGTACCGTCTGGCCGAGCATGTCGGTGTAGGATTGAACGGAGGGTACATCCTCGGTTGGTTTCCCGGCAAAGACTTTGCAAGGGAGTTCTTTCCCGATGATGGCTTAGGCGAACTGGGCAAGTCCGGGAAACGGAAAGAATTGGACGGTTATTTCCATTTCTTCGTGACGGGCGGACTGCGCTTTTATTTCTGAACGTCTTGCCCGGACGAGGCCTGAAGCTTCTTAGCCATCTGCTTTCCGAATTCTTCGTCGATGGAGTTGTGTATGCTGCCACAGACGTCGGCGGCGAACCGTATGCCGCAGTCGACGGCTTGATGCCATTGTGTGCAGGACAGGCCGGGCAGGTCGATGCGGCGGATACCATAGCGTATCAGCCCGTAAATGAATCCGGCATTGAAGTTGTCTCCCGCTCCTATGGTACTGACTGTGCGTACGGGCGGTACCGGAAAGCGTGAGCTTCCTTCGGGTGTGCACAGCGTGACGCCTTCCGCTCCGCAGGTACAGAGAAAAAGCGGGCAGTAGGGCGCGATATGCAGCCGGTAGATTTCCTCCGCATCACGCAGGCCGTACATCACCTCGAAGTCGTCGGCCGAACCGCGTACGAGGTCGGCCAGCCGGAAGTTTTCGTGGATGGACGGAAGGAGTTCTCGGATTCTGTCTTTGTAGGTACGGCGATAGTTCAGGTCGTAGTACAGGATGGCGTTCCGGCTGCGGGCGTATTCCAGAAACGATTTGACTTGGGGGCGGATGTAGGGATTGAGGGCATAATAGGAGCCGAATTGTATGATGTCGTCGGTTTCCACCGTGGGGTGGATGAAATCCTCCAGCGTGCGCGGCGGTTGTTTGTAGAACATGTAATGGGCATCGTTCCGTTCGTCGAGGAAGGCCAGTGACACGGCGGATTGGATGTCGCCGCGCATCCGCAGGTAACTGGCGTCCACATGGTTGGCGTTCAGGAAATCCGCAATGCGCCATCCCACTTCGTCGTGTCCCGTTTCGCCGACGAAAACGGCCGGGATGCCCGCCCGTCCGATGGAAATGATACTGTTGAACGACGAGCCGCCCGGAACGGCAGCCGTAGGCTGTGCTCCGTGAAAGATAATGTCCATGATGGTTTCGCCCATCCCGATGACTTTGCGCATGAATGTCTGGTTTAGAAACAAGTGAATGCAAACATACGATAAAAAAGTGGAATAAGTCGTAGAAAAAAGTGAAAAAAACGAAGATTTGTCGTACCTTTGCCCATCCAATTTTTAGGGAAGGCGGTTTTCAGGCGTTGTGATACACTGAAGGGTTGTTTTTGTATGTTGTAAGCGCCGTGCGCTGCCTTTGGTGTATTAATTTAATAATTAACGTATTGAAAACTTTTGAGGAGCTTGGTGTTTCTGCGGAAATCAGACAAGCTATTGAGGAAATGGGGTATGAAAACCCGATGCCGGTACAGGAGGAAGTGATTCCTTACTTGCTGGGAGTGAATAACGACGTTGTGGCACTGGCACAGACCGGTACCGGAAAAACAGCAGCTTACGGTTTGCCCGTCTTGCAGAAAGTGGATGCCACGCGCAATGTGACGCAGGCTCTCATCCTGAGTCCCACCCGAGAACTTTGTTTGCAGATAGCGGATGATTTGGAGAACTACTCCAAATACTTGCCCGGTGTGCGCGTATTGCCGGTGTACGGCGGTGCGAACATCGAACCGCAAATCCGTACGCTGAGGAAGGGCGTACAGGTCATTGTGGCTACACCGGGCCGCCTGATCGACCTGATGGAGCGTGGGGCGGCTTCGCTGGAGCATGTGGAAAACGTGGTGTTGGACGAAGCCGACGAGATGCTTTCCATGGGGTTCACGGAGAGTATCGACAAGATTCTGGCCGGGGTGCCCGAAAACCATAACACATTGCTCTTCTCTGCCACGATGAGCCGTGAGATAGAGCGTATCTCGAAGAAATACCTGCGTGAGGCTAAGGAAATCGTGGTAGGCTCGCGCAACGAGGGGGCGGAAACGGTGAACCACGTATATTACATGGTGCATGCCAAGGACAAATACCTGGCCTTGAAGCGTATCGTGGATTATTATCCCAAGATTTATGCCATCATCTTCTGCCGCACGCGCATGGAGACGCAGGAAGTGGCCGACAAACTCATACAGGATGGTTACAATGCCGACTCGTTGCATGGCGACCTTTCGCAGCAACAGCGTGACCTGACGATGCAGAAATTCCGCCAACACCGCGTACAGTTCCTCGTGGCTACCGACGTGGCGGCGCGAGGACTCGACGTGGAGGACTTGACGCACGTCATCAATTACGGTATGCCGGACGACATCGAGAATTACACGCACCGCAGCGGGCGTACGGGGCGTGCGGGCAAGAAGGGGACGAGTATTTGTATCGTCCACACGCGCGAACGTTCCAAAATCCGCGAGATAGAAAAGGTTATCGGCAAGGAGTTTGTCAAAGGGGAGATGCCCAGCGGCAAGGAAATCTGTGCCAAACAATTATATAAGGTAATAGACGACATCGAGCGCGTGGAGGTGGACGAGGAGGAAATCGAACAGTTCCTGCCCGAAGTGTACCGCAAGTTGGAATGGCTCGACAAGGAAGACCTCATCAAGCGTGTGGTGAGTCGGGAGTTCGGCCGTTTCCTGCAATACTATGCCAACGCGCCTGAAATCAGCGAACCGACGGGACGTGGGGAGAAGGGCGACAAGAAAGGCAAACGCGGCGGACGCAAGCCCGAAGAGGGATACATCCGGTTGTTCCTTAATTTGGGTAAGGTGGACGGTTTCTATGCCAAAGAGGTGATGAAGCTGGTGAACGACCATGTGCAAGGCAAGGTGGAAATCGGGCGTATCGACCTGATGAAGAGCTTTTCTTTCTTTGAGGTGCCCGACGGTGAGGCCGACCGTGTGTTGCACGGGCTTTCCGGTGTGCAGGTGAAGGGACGTAAAGTCAACGTGGAAGTGGCTACCGGAGAGGCTCATGAGGCCGGAGAAGGCAAGTCGAACCGTCGGTCCGGTCGTGATGGCCGGAGTGGGGGTGACGCAAAGGGCAGTCGCGACCGTAAGAAACATGGTGGAGGAAAAACCTACGAAGAGGCCATGTCCGGCAAAGGAAAGGGCAAAAAAGGTAAGGATATGGGCGGCAAGGATAATGCACGGAAATTTGCGAGTAAGCGAGAGCAGACCGAGCTTGCTCGAAGTCTGCCGAGTGGGAGCAAATTATCCAAAGCAGCCAAACCGTCTCGTGAAGAACGGGGATACACCGCACCGCACGGTAAGAAATATACGAAAGACGATTGGAAACAGTTCTTCCAGCCACAAGACGGAAAGGACTTGGTAGGTGATGAGCCGGACTTCTCGGAAGAAGGATGGGCGCGTCGTTTCCCGAAAAAATAAGATAGAAAAATCTCCCGGTTACGAACCTAAACGTAACCGGGAGATTTTTTTATTCCGAATGCAAGACTTCTGATTTATTTAACGATGACTTTCCAGCCATTCACAATGTAGATGCCGCGTCCGAGACCGTCGAGCGACGTGGCTTGCCGACGCACGCAAACACCGCTGAGGCTGTACACATCCGAAGGAGTGGCAAAAAGGTCTTCTGCCTGTGTCTTGTCGGTAATGGCCGGACGGATGTCGGTTACGAAGTCCGGAGACATGCTTCCGTAATAATACAGGCGGAAGTCATCGAATATACACCAATAGTTAGAGCTTGTTTCACTGCAGCGCATGCCGACTTTCAGCTTGGATTCGTCTTCTGTCAACTGTGTGACTACGCCGTTGTCATAAAGGTCGGCTGCAAAATATAAGCTTGCAGCTTGCATGTTGTTCGGTACGTAGCGGGTCGGATTGGAGCCTACGGCCGTTTCGCTTCCGCCCAGTTTCTTGGTTTGTGTCTCTGCTGCAATATTTTGTATTTTGGCTTCTTTGTCACCGGCATAGATTGTGGCATTCACATCGTCTTGTCCGGCAATAAAAGCTTTATACACATCTGCTGTGGTTCCCGGGCGTTGGAATCCTCGGCCTTTGAATTGGTAAGTTCCGGCCGGAAGCCCGGTGACAGTCTGGTTGAAGTCGAATGTCTTCTCGAAGAACTCGCCGCAAGAGAATGATATGGTCGGTTTGGAGGACCAGCCTTCGCCGTCCGTGAGTTCGGCATCGGACATCAGGAATGTGATGTCGAAAGGCTGTTCTACACTTTCCGGGGTGGCTTCGGCCAGGAATGCCATTCCGGCAGTCAGGGCTTCTTCCGTCAGAGAGGAGATTCCCTCTGAAGTGATTTCCGTGTCGCGGCTCTTCTCTTCGATTTCCGAGAGTTTGGCCGTCAGCGTGGCATCCGTGCCGGCTACGTCTTCGGTATGCGGGGTGTTTGCCAATGCTTTAATATGGGCCAGCATGTCTTCGAGTTCAGCTTTGCGTTCGTCCTTTACTGCGGTGTCGAATGCCTGAAGCTCTTCGCCGGACAATATGACCCAGCGTTGGTCTTTAGCCGAGTTGGCAATGTTGAAAGTTTCGTTGGTTATTCTTCCTCCGGCATTAGAACCCATACATGGGGGATTGAGCGTTTTTTCCGGTCGGATAATCCAATAGCCCCGTGCTGTGACAGCGGTGTTGCCTGTCCCGATATTGACATCTGTACGTCCGCGCATGAACTGGAAGCTTTCAGCCGTTGTCGGAGTTTCTTTATTGGTGGTGAGGAATTTGTTTCTGGATGTATTGTATGTCAGATATTGTCCTGTTCCCACGTTGCGAAGCTGGTAGTAGCAGGTCTTCGGGTTAAACGTGACATACCATGCCGCATTGTCGTTTGCCGCAGCTTCGGCAGCGGTCATTTCTTCGCATGTGATGGCGGTACTGTTGGGGTTGGCCACTAAATAAGATGTATAGAGGCCGGCTGTTTCGTCTTCGTTCTTGAGATAGTATTTTACGTTGTCTTCCTGCTCGAATACGTAGGCGGGGGTGGCAAATCCTCCGGTTGGGGGAAGTCCGTCTTCTCCGAGTGCCTGCGTAATCAAGCCGTTGCCTATGTACAGCACTTCGCTTCCTGTGTCTTCATGTGCGCCGTTGATACCATAGGGCCACATGTGTGTGTTGTCCCCGGTCATGACTGCTGTTGGATTATTGTCCCAGAACCGTAGGACTGCATTGGCCCGTTCGCCTAACCAGTCGCCCCGGTCACCGTTGGCCCTTAAGTTGCCGTTCCACCATATTTCATGTTGTCCTACGCCTATGGCATGCCCCATCTCGTGCATGATAGTACCAGTGCGTTGGTAGCTGGCATTCGGGCCGACTCTCATCCACCCTCCGTAGCTGCAATCGGCTGTGGGAGTTCCTGAGCCGAAACTAACAGTCAAATGGAGTCCTTGTATGCTGGTCAGTTCGTTCCAGTAGTCCACGGCAGAACCTACGGCAGCATTGATGCGTGCATTGGCGTCGGCCGGTCCACCGTTATTGTAAGACCATGTTATGTTGCCTTCCGGTAACGTGATTACTTTTATTACGTCTCCATAGCCTACGGCGTAGCCTTTGGTCATGGCGTAGGCACGTATGTAATAAATGGTAGACGGTTCCAAATCTTTCATCCAGTAGATGTAGCCGTTGTTGTTCAGGTATTCGGTGGTGCGGTTGTCCAATACTGTGGGTTCGGGAGAGGTGCTCCAACAAAAACCGTGTTCCAATAAATCGGATGTGGACACGCCGGATATGGTGCTTCGTCCGAATGCCATCGTGGAGCCGCGTGCATATCGTGTGTCGGTCACTACGGTAGGAGCCGTGCCGGTCGCGTTAGCCAAAGAAAACGCCAAAGTTGCTGTTTCCAATTGGGTGACGGCAAGTGCCAGATCTTCCAGGCTGACTTCTAAGTTATTTACTGTGGATTGGGCCGACTGGATGGCTGCGGCAAATTCTTCTGCTCCGCTTTGGCTACCGTCACCGTATGCTTCAAGCGCCTTGTCGATGGCGGCTTGAAGTTCTCGGTAAGCTTCGATGGACGTTTGAGCCTCTGTGGTAGCTTTGCGCAGGCGGACGGCAACCTCGGCTATATTTTCGTCGGTGGATGCTCCCACTTCCTGTTGAGCGGCTTGAATAGCGGCATTGAGTTCCGAGAGCACGTCCTTTTGCATTTTTTCGGAAACCAATGTTTGTGCCTGTTCGATACGGCGTTGCAGTTCTTCTTGTATTTCTGTTAAATCATTGTTGACAGCATACAGCCGGAAGTTATCGCAGGCGATCCAATTTCCGGTGGCGTTTTCAGCTTTGAAGCCTACGGTGGCTTGTCCTTCGATGACCGTAAAGGTCAGGGAATAGTCATTGATGGCACCGACAGAAACTTGTTCATTATCCGCAAAGACATACGCTCCGCTTTGTGTGGCCGAACTGTTTTGCTGAATGTTTTGTGCGGCTACGGTCAGCTTGTAAACCCCGTTTTTCAGAGAGGTCAGCGTTTGACTGACATGGGCATCAGCTACTTTGTTACCTTGTCCGACCCATTGTTCGACGTAAGTATTACCGTCTTTTTTGGAAAAAGAGGTATTCGTTTGGGTTTGCAATCCGGCATTATCCCAATCCGTGAAGTTGCTTTCAAAACTTGGATTCTTTAAGTAAGTGTCTGTGACTTCAGTCTGTGCATGCAACGTGTAGGAACTCCAGCAGACCAAAGCTCCGGCCATCAGGAAATGAGTAAACTTGTTTTTCATGATGCTTTTGTTTAGAATGGTTTGTTCAAAATTGAAATTAAGTTATAAACTGTTCGCAAATTTATAGTTTAGTATCCAATAATACAATTTTGTTTCGCAGAAACTTATGTTAAATATCTACAAAGCATGCGGTTGATAACACAGCCGGACCGTCCTTAATATACTAAAGACGGTCCGGCTGGATAATGGGTTCGGGACGAAAATTATCGTGCACCTATTTCTTGGATGAGACGTTCCGCCTTACCCCATCGGTCGATGATGTAAAGTACATAACGGATGTCTACGCCGATACAACGGGTCAAATCCTGTGTGAAAGTAATGTCGCTGCTCAAGGCGTCCCAGTTGCCGTCGAAAGCCAGTCCGATAAGTTCGCCCTTGCCGTTGAACATCGGGCTGCCGGAATTTCCGCCGGTAATGTCGTTGTTCGTAAGAAAACAGAGTTGCATTTCGCCGCTTTCCTTGTCTTTGTAAGGGCCGAAGTCGCCTTTTTCGAAGAGAGCTTTGACTTCCGGTTCCACTTTATATTCATCTATTCTGTCGCTTTGTGCGACTTTATCCAACAGACTCGGCATGGTAGTAAAGTAGTTCTGGTGTCCGGCAGCACTGGTGTAGTCGTCTACGAAACCGTAGCTCAGGCGCATGGTCGAGTTCGCATCCGAATAATGCGGCTGGTCCATTTCCATTTCAAGTATGGCTTCGCAAAGCAGTCTTTCCTTTTCTGCCACATCCATGTTGTACTGACTGATTTGGTCAGATACTTTTCCGCCAAGTTCCATCACACTCTTCAGGCATTTCAGTGCCATGTCATTATCTTTTTGTTCTTGGGTCAGCGTCAGATTGACACAGTTTGTATCGGTCAGGACCGACTGTTTGAACATGGCATCCACATAGGTACGGATGTCGTTATTGTATTCTTTTTCTATCGTCTGATAGAAGTCCGGCAGATATTCGGGTTTTACTTGCTTGGCGTAATTGTCTATCAAGGCCGTCATCGTTTCCTTGTCGACCTCCTCGTTCCAGTCCTTGTATTGTTGACGCAGACGGTTTTTCCAAGTTGCCTTGCCCGTTTCTCCTCCTGCGTTTTGCAAGTTGTCGAAGTAGAAAGCGATACGCATCAGATCGGGACCTCCAAGGAAAGACTCGTTCAGGAACGCGATGGCGCGGTTGCCGTCTTTGCGGGCTGCGTACGCTTTTTCAAGTTCGGGAGCCAAGTTACCGAAGCGTTCTTGTCTTTTTTTGTTTTTTTGTGCCCATTCGTTGATTTGTTGTTCTTGTTTTTTCTTCTGTTCTACGACTTTCAACTCTTTAAGCGCCTTGTTCATGCCGATACTGTTTTTCCAATAGTTGGAACTGTTGGCATATTTGGAAGCATACTGCAAACGGATTTTCGGATCGCTGTCCATCCATTTCTTCCATATCCCTTGCTTCACGCCACGTACATTGATTCGGGATTCGTTGGTATTCTCCATGCGTTCCACGATTCCGTAAGAAGAGAGATAACGGTTGGTACGTCCGGGATAGCCGATGGTCATACAGTAGTCTCCTTTCTTGAAACCTTCTAAAGAGACTTTTGCATAACGTTCGGCTTTCAACGGGCGGTTGTCCGCACTGTATTCGGCAGGCTGGTTGTCCTTGTCGGCATAAATGCGGAAGACACTGAAGTCGCAGGTTTGGCGCGGCCACATCCAATTGTCCGTTTCACCACCGAACTTGCCTAAGCTTTGAGGAGGTGCGAATACCAGACGGATGTCGTCGTATTGTTTATATACGTTGACATAGAAGGCGTTTCCCGTGTAATAAGGGCTGACTTCACAAATCAACTCCGGATATTTCTTTGCATATTCGTTTTCTATGGCCAGGCAGATGGAGTCCACACTGTTCCAACGCATTTTTTCTTTGGCATTTTCACCCAATTTGGCCATCTCGGAGGCATGTTCCTTGTAGTATTTGTCCAAGGCTTTGTTTACCCGTTTGGTGATATCTTCCGTCCTTTGGAGGATCTGTACATAAAGGCCTTTCGCCGGAAGTTCTTCCGCTTGTGTACGGGCTACGAATCCGTTCTTCAGGATGTCGTTTTCAGGTGTGGCCAAAGCTTGTATGTTGCCGAAGCCGCAGTGGTGGTTTGTAAAGACCAAACCGTCCGGTGAGACTACGACACCGGAACAGAAACCACCGAAACTGACCACAGCGTCTTTCAGCGAGGTGCCTTTCGTATTATACAATTCTTTTTCGCTCATTTGCAGTCCTAAATCCTTCATGACCTTCATGCTTTTGGGCGAAATGTGGCTGAGCATCCACATGCCTTCATCGGCCTTCATACCGTTGAGACCACAAACGAAGGCGAGTAACGTTAAAAACTTTTTCTTCATATTTATCTGTTAAATGGTTATTTTTTGTTGTTTTCTATCTTTGTTCCGACAATGAGTTTCATGTTTTGGGCTTTCAGTCTGGCTTTGAGCCATTCCTCCATCTTCTCCCGATTCTGAGCCGATAACTTTTCTTTCAGGGTAAGACTTACCAAGGTCAAAGAATCTTTCTTCGTACTGTCGCCGACAGTATAGGAAATGGTGCGAGAAATACTGACGCGTGCCGCTTCGGGGAACAGAGTCGCCATTTCCGCACTGACGGACTGGGTTTGTTGTTCAGTAGCTTTGTAAAAGTCCAATTCTTTCTGCAACCGATCCCCGCGTTCCTGTTCATTGGCCAACAACTGTGCACTTTTGTCTGCCTGTTTGACGGCCGGATCGTTCAGCATCGACTTCAGTTCGTTTGTGCTGAGATTCTTTGTGCCTTGTACGATAGACAGTTTGACGTCCTTTAATCCGAAGCGTTCCATCTGGCTTCTCATTTTTTCTAATTCTTTTTCGGCTATCTCTTCCCCGATGGTAACGAGGCGGATTTCTTTGGTGCGGTAGTCTGCCTTTTTTGTAATGACCTGCGTCTGGTCGGACGTGACGACTTGTGTTACGAAATTATTGACCTTACTCATGAAGATGTCTTCCCGAACCAGCGTATAGGTAAGAAGGGCAGAAGGTAGCATCGTGAGCACGGCTATGGTGATAATGATATGCTTCACTCGCTTTTCCCGCTGTTTATCCACAAATACCTTCTTCTTGAAATCCAGGATGTTCACTCCTACGAACGTGGCCAAAGCAATGAAAATGGAATTGATGAGATAGAGATAGAAGGCTCCGGCTGCGTAAAGCCAGTTGCCCGTGGCTAGTCCGAAACCGGTCGTACAGAGGGGAGGCATGATAGCTGTGGCTATGGCTACGCCGGGAATGACGTTACCTCCGCGTTGCCCCGTGCTACACAAGGCTACGATGCCGGCCAGTCCGCCGAAGAGCGCGATGAGCACGTCGTAAATCGTAGGTGAGGTCCGGGCAAGCAGTTCGGACTGGGCTTCGTTTATGGGTGTGATGGCAAAATAGAACGTTGCCGTGAGCACACTGAAAATAGTGGCGGTGGCAAAACTGCGGAACGCCCGTTTGAGCAGTTCGAAATCGTAGATGCCCACGCCCAGTCCCATGCCGACAATCGGACCCATGAGCGGAGAAATCAACATGGCACCGATGATGACGGCGGCTGAGTTGGTGTTCAGGCCCAGAGAAGCGACAAAGATGGCGAAAATCAAGATCCAGAGATTGGCTCCGCGAAAGTCGATACCAGCCTTGATAGAGGCTATGGTTTCTTCTTCCGGCGCCTTATCTTCCTTCATGCTTAAAAGTCTGCGGATAAACAGGTTGAGATAACTCCGTTGTTTTTTGGGTTTATTTTCCATGATTTTACTTTTGAAATTTATGAAAATATTTGCCGATGACCGGTAGGCTTCGTACCGGTAGGTCGTGTTTCAGGATATGTCCGACGAAGAGCAGGATGAGCACTGTGTTGATACCCAGTCGTGTCCATACGGGCCATTCTTCGGGCGTACAGGCCATGATAGCGTAGAAGCCTCCGGCAATCAGTACGTAGATGCCGATGGATTTCAACGGATATCGGACGGGGTTTTTCTTCTGTCCCACGATGTAGGACAGGAGCATGGCCGTGGCGTATCCGGCGAAACCGCCCCAGGCACATGCCATGTAGCTGTACGTCGGGATGAAGATGATGTTGACGGCAAAGAGGACCAAACAACCGGCAGCCGAGAACCAGGCCCCCCAAATCGTCTTGTCGATGAGCTTGTACCAAAAGGAAAGGTTGAAGTAAACCCCCATCATGATTTCGGCTGCCATGACAATGGGGACGACACGTAAGCCGGGCCAATAGTCCGGAGCTATGATTCGTTTCAGGATGTCCATGTAACCGATAACGCAAAGGTAGGCCAGCAGGGTGAAGATGATGAAGAACTTCATGACCGTGGCGTAGGTCTCTCCGCTGTTCTTGTCCTTAGCCTTGCCGAACACGAACGGCTCATACGCATAGCGGAAAGCTTGGGTGATCATGGCCATTATCATGGCAATCTTCACGCAAGCACCGTAGATACCTAGTTCGGACTTGGCCGCTTCTGCGTCGCCGTACACCAACGGGAAGATGATTTTGTCGGCCGTCTGGTTCAGGATGCCCGCGATACCGAGAATCAGGATGGGCCAACTGTAGCCCAACATACGTTTCATCAGCCGGGTGTCGAACCGATATTTGAATCCTGTCAGTTCGGGAATGAAGAAGAAGGTGATGAACGATGTACAGACAAGGTTCAGGATGAAGGCATATCCCGGTCCTACAGACGGGTTATAAATTGCGCCCACCCATGCGTGGCGGACGTACAATGCCGGAAGCACGACGAAATAAAGGATGTTCAACGTGATGTTGAGCACGATGAACAGTATCTTCAACGCGAAAAACTTGATAGGACGGTGCTGGTAGCGCAGCCAGGCAAAGGGAATGGCCTGAAAGGCATCCAAGGCTACCGTGACCGCCATGATTCCCACATATTCCGGATGGTCTGCGTAGCCTATGCCGGAAGCTATCGGATGGAGGAAAGCCAGTACGAGCAAGGCAAACAGCAGAGACAGGCTGCCCACCATGGTGAGTGTCGTGCCATAGACGGTTTGCGGGTTTTCCCCCTCTTTGTTGGCAAAACGGAACAGCGTGGTTTCCATGCCGAACGTGAGGATGACCATCAAAAGCGCCACGTAGGCATAAATGTTGGTCACGATGCCATAGCCTCCGCTTTCCACGGTCATCTTGGCCGTATAGAGCGGGACCAGCAAGTAGTTCAGGAACTTTCCGATGATGCTGCTTAGTCCGTAGATGGCGGTGTCTTTGGCCACCGATTTCAATTCTGCCATATTTCGTTCAGTTTGTTTCTATTATGCTCCGAAAAAGAGATAAGCCACACCGATGGCGGCCACTATACCTGCCAAATCGGCCAACAGGCCGCAAGCCACGGCATGCCGCGTGCGGGTGATGCCCACACTGCCGAAGTAAACGGCCAATATATAAAAGGTGGTGTCGGTCGCGCCTTGGAAAATACAGCTCAACCGTCCCACGAAAGAGTCTGCACCGTAGGTCTCCATGGCATCCACCATCATGCCGCGTGCCCCACTGCCGCTCAGCGGTTTCATCAGTGCGGTAGGCAGTGCACCGACAAAGTCTGCATCGCCGCCGCAGGCTTTGACGACTGAGGCGATGCCGTCTGTCAACAAATCCATGGCACCCGAAGCGCGGAATACCCCGATGCCCACCAAGATGGCGACTAAATAGGGAATGATACGTACGGCTGTGGTAAAACCGTCTTTTGCTCCTTCGATAAAGGCGTCGTACACGTTGACGCGTTTCCTGACACCGGCAGCAATGAAAGCGATGATGATGCAGAACAGCAGTACGTTGGCGATGGTCGTACTCCACAAGTTCATCTCTTCTTTGTCCAACCGGCTGAAGCCATACACGATGCCGGCTACGGCCAGACAAGCCCCTCCCAATGCCAGTACGACCACCCGATTCAGCAGGTTGATGCGTTGATAAAGGCTGGTGACGATGATACCCGTCAGCGTGGAGGCAAAGGTTGCCAGCAGAATCGGGATGAACACATCCGTGGGCTGTGCCGCTCCCATTTGGGTTCGGTAAACCATGATGCTGACAGGGATGATGGTCAGTCCCGAAGTGTTCAGCACGAGGAACATGATCATCGGGTTGCTGGCTGTGTCTTTTTTCGGGTTCAGTTCCTGAAGGCCTTCCATGGCTTTCAGGCCTAACGGCGTGGCCGCATTGTCCAGTCCCAACATATTGGCAGAGATGTTCATGAAAATGTTTCCGATGACGGGATGGTTCTTGGGAATGTCCGGGAAGAGCTTGCAGAAGAGTGGGCTGAGGCCGCGTGCCAGAATGTGGACCACTCCGCCTTTTTCCCCGATTTTCATGATGCCCATCCAAAGCGAGAGCACGCCGGTCAGGCCGAGGGAAATCTCGAAAGCCGTCTTGGCGGAACTGAACGTGGAGTCCATGATGGCCGGAAACACGCCGGCATCGCCTGCGAATACCAACTTCCCTGCCGCGATGAGGAATGCGATGCCGAAGAATGCCACCCAGATGTAATTCAGAACCATAGAAATCTCTCGTTACATGATTGAAAGGCAAAGTTACATAAAAAATGGGACGCATGCCCGTTTTGTGGGGAAAAGATGTTATCTTTGATAATACGAAGATAGGATGCGGCTCGGCATAACCAAATCAGAAAACTTCGTTTTCGTTTGTTTCTGCGCTCACCTTTCACTATCTTTGCCGCACAATGGAAGAAGATTTCGACATACGCCGTTCCTCAAACTCGTCTGCCGAGCGCGAGTTCGAGAATGCCTTGCGTCCGCTCCAGTTCGGGGATTTCAGCGGACAGTTGAAGGTGGTGGAAAACCTGAAAGTTTTCGTCGAGGCTGCCAAGTACAGGGGCGAGCCCCTCGACCATACTTTGTTGCACGGTCCTCCGGGATTGGGGAAGACCACGCTGAGCAACATCATAGCCAACGAACTGGGCGTGGGTTTCAAGGTCACGTCCGGCCCGGTATTGGACAAGCCGGGCGATTTGGCCGGTATCCTGACTTCGTTGGAGCCGAACGACGTGCTCTTCATCGACGAAATCCACCGGCTCAGTCCCGTAGTGGAGGAGTATCTTTATTCCGCCATGGAGGACTACCGGATAGACATCATGATAGACAAAGGCCCGTCGGCACGCAGCATACAACTCGACTTGAATCCCTTCACGTTGGTGGGTGCCACTACGCGCAGCGGTCTGCTTACCGCTCCCCTCCGTGCCCGTTTCGGTATCAACCTGCATCTGGAGTATTATGACGCCGAGGTGCTTTCGCGCATCGTGGAACGTTCGGCGCACATCCTTTCCGTACCCATCGAGCACGATGCCGCCATGGAGATTGCCGGGCGCAGCCGTGGAACGCCCCGTATCGCCAATGCGCTTTTGCGTCGCGTGCGCGATTTTGCCCAGGTGCGCGGCACGGGACGGGTGGACATGGCCATCGCACGTTATGCGTTGGAGGCACTGAATATCGACCGTTACGGACTGGACGAGATAGACAACAAGATTCTGCTTACCATTATCGATAAGTTCAAGGGCGGACCGGTAGGCATCACGACCATCGCCACGGCCATCGGGGAAGATGCGGGAACGGTGGAAGAGGTGTATGAGCCTTTCCTGATTAAAGAAGGGTTCATCAAGCGCACGCCGCGCGGACGGGAGGTGACGGACATGGCTTACAAGCATTTGGGGCGCAGCCGTTTCACGGCGGATCTGCAAGGCAGTTTGTTTGACGATTAAAACACAGGAAAGAAATGATTACTTACAATACGGACGGCGTGAAGATGCCCTCCATCAAGAAACGCGAAAACACGGCCTGGGTGAAAGCCGTGGCTGCGAGTTACGGCAAAAGGGTAGGCGAGATTGCCTACATCTTCGTGGACGACGAGAAGATTCTGGAGGTGAACCGCCAGTATCTCGGGCACGATTATTACACGGACATCATCACGTTCGATTACTGCGAAGGTGACGTGATTTCGGGCGACCTCTTCATCAGTCTCGACACGGTGCGGACCAACGCCGAGCAGGTGGGGGCAACCTACGAAGAAGAACTGCACCGTGTCATCATACACGGTATCCTGCACCTTTGCGGCATCAACGACAAGGGGCCGGGCGAACGTGAAATCATGGAGGCGGCCGAAGACAAGGCTTTGGCTTTGCGTTCCTCTTTCGGGCGGCAAAAGTAGCCGGGCTTCTTCACACTACCTATTTCCCGTATATGAAGCAGTTCGTTTTCATCTTGCTGATAGGCGCGTTGGCGTGCATGGGTTGCAGCCGCCAATCCGGAAGTTCTGAACTGTACGGGTTGCCAGGGAGTTGGATGCTTTCCAACGTGGTGTACCCTGTTGGGGGAGAGCGCAAGTTTCCAGTGAACGGTCGAACCTTTTGCCGCATCTTCGGTCGCGATACGATGTATTACGACTGCCAACTCATTTCCACGCCTACGGGCATTGTTATCATCCCTTTGGGCTACGGCATGTTTGAGTTTGTCTGTACGAGTGGCCGTGACACACTGTATTTTGAGGATAACCATTTGTATCCCATCCGGCGGTCCGATGATACGACGTTGGTCATCCAACGGAACGGGGTGGTCTATACTTATCACCGCAATCAGGGAATGACAGACAAGCGCATACAAGAGATAAAGGAAATCGTTAAGGGCGACACTATCGATGGTAACGGTGAGCTGATGCGTTACGTGTTGTCCACCTCCGAACGTCAGTTGCAGGATAGCAACAACCGGTTAGCCTACTTGGTCGGCATTTTGCTGTTGGCCGTTTTGTCCATTGTCCTTTATTTGCGTAGGATAGTGTTGCGCAAGCATGAAGTGGAGCGGCAGTTGGTGCAAATCAGGAAGGAACAGGCTAACCGTCCGCCTGTTGTTGCCCACGCCTTCAAGCAGGCGGAAGATGACCTTTTCCGGTCGGACTATTTCGTCAGTCTGCGCAGGAGGGTGGCTGTCAGTGGGATGCTCCGCGAAGAAGAATGGGCGGAACTGGAACGCCGCATGCATGCCGTCTGGCCCGATATGTTCCGCTGCTTGTCTGGGTTCCACCGCTTGTCGATGGTGGAATGGCACGTATGCCTTCTTGTCAAGCTCCGTTTTTCCCCATCAGAGATGGCGGGCGTGCTTTGCAAGGACATCAGCACCATCAGCAGCATTCGCGCCCGGCTGTGCCGCAAAGTGTTCGGGCGTAATGGAGGGGCGAAAGAGTGGGACGACTTTATTCTTTCATTATAAGGTGATTGCGTTCATACTGCCAACTTTTTGCCAACTTTCTTGCAAGCCTCATGGACTGGTTGTGTTGTTGCCAATGATTTGCCAAGTGTTTTTCTTGGGTAAAAGGCCGCAGGTGGGTAAATTTGCCATGTGTTCGTAAACGAAAATTTGACTGTTTAAAAATTAAGTCTATGAGAAAAGTTTTTATGCAAACGGGAGCGTGGCTGTTGGCAGTCCTTTTAGTGGCGGGGAATGGCCGGTTGGCTGCCCAGAATGTGCCCGACAAGGAATTGCATGGCGTATGGCTGATGGAGTCCTATTGTTGGGAGGGTGAGCAAAAGGTCGTATGTGGGGAGAATTATTCACAAGTGAAAGTGTATATGCCCGATGGGGAGTATGCCTGTGCCAATGTTATCAAGTTAAAAGACGGAACCGTTGCGGTTCAGCCCTATGAGTGGGGCAGCTACACATTCAAGGACGGAGTGTATAGCGAGATGGGGCGTCCGCCCGGTAGGGTTATCCGGTTGGTGGACAAGTACACTTATGAGGGTACGTTCTTGAATCGGCATGACGTGTGGAAAAAGGCCCGGAAATTCCCCGACAAGCTACGGGACTATGTCCGGTTTGTCTGCAAGGCCAAGACAGGGCCTTCCGAAGAGATGCAGGACTTGATAAGGAAGCACATTTTCAAGTAAGCTGTTTTTATTTTCCATCAGGGCAGGACGGGTGTGCCTTTTCTCAGGGAAGGGCATCCCGTCCTGCTCTCTTTTTCCCGTGCCAAAGGGAACACTCTGCCTGCTGTTTGCAGGGCCGCCCGAAGATAGATGGGATAAGTTTTGGGAATCAGTCCCGAAAACACAAGATTGTCAATCTTAGACGTAAATCTTTTCCGGCGTTTCCCACGGAAAGGACTACTTTTACTCCGGTTAAACATGAAAGGGAAATGAAAAAGATTCTTTTTACGGTTGGGCTGTGGTACCTGGCACTGTGCATGCAGGCTGCCGGGCATATCAGCCGGTTGAGGGCGGAACTGCAAGACAGCCGCTCCGATTATGTGTTCGTCGTGGCCCACAGGGGCGACTGGCGGCATGCGCCCGAGAACTCCGTGGCGGCCATCAAAGGGGCGGCAGACATGGGAGTGGACATGGTGGAGATTGACATCCAACGGACGAAGGACGGCGGTTTCGTGCTGATGCACGACGGGAGCATCGACCGCACGACGGAAGGCAAAGGCAACGTGGCAGATTACACGGTGGGGGAACTGAAGCGTTTCCGCCTGCGCCGGGCGGACGGAAGTCTTTCGGACGAGACCATACCCACGCTGGAGGAAGCCCTGACGGCTTGCAAGGGGGCGGTGCTGGTGAACATCGACAAGGGCGGAGATTACCTGTCCGAGATTGCACCGATTATCCGTAAAACGGATACGGAAGACCATGTGGTGCTGAAGGGGCGCGGCACGGTAGAGGAGGTGGAACGGCAGCTTTCCGGCTACAAGGACATTCTTTATATGCCCGTGGTGGATCTCGATGGCGAGGGAGCGGTACCCTACGTCGCTTCGTTCCTTTCCGCATTCCGCCCGCAGGCCGTGGAGGTTATTTTCAAGACAGACCGTTTTGCCAAGTTGTCCTACTTGCCGGTGATAGCCGCATCGGATTGCCGTGTCTGGATCAATACGTTGTGGGCGAGCCTGTGCGGTGGCCATGAAGACGAGAAAGCCTTGTCCGACCCCGATGCCCACTGGGGCTGGGTGCTCGACCGCGGGGCCACTGTCATACAGACCGACCGTCCGGAAGAGTTGATTGAATATTTGGAGAAAAAAGGGAGAAGGAACCTTTGAACCAGTCCGGTTCCCGCCGTGGAGCCTGAACGGTAAGATGGAAAAAGAGGTTGTTTGGAAGATTTTATCCGGACAGCCTCTTTAATATAATAGTTTTTTATTAACTTTGGCGCAAATAAAATGAGAATTTAACATGCAAGAGCGCCATTCCGACCGCGAACGTTATTTTGACGAGCAGGCCCGTACGACAGAGAAATACTATATTCCTTATATCCGTAAATGTTGCCCGGAACTTCCGCAAGAGGTGTTGGAAGTGGGTTGTGGCGAAGGGGGTAACCTGTTCTCGTTCGCGCAGTTGGGTTGTTCGGTGACGGGAGTGGACATTGCTGCCGGACGTATTGCCGAGGCCCGTAAGTTTTTTGCCGAGAGAGGGGCGGAAGGTACTTTTATCGCATCCGACATTTTTAAATTGACGGAACTGGGGCATAAATTCTCCCTGATATTGGTGCACGATGTGATAGAGCATATCGACGACAAGGTCGGTTTCCTGAAAGGGCTGAAACGCTATCTTGCGCCGGGCGGCGTGGTGTTTATGGCCTTTCCGGCATGGCAAATGCCTTTCGGCGGCCACCAGCAAATAGCGCATAGCAAGGCGGTGTCTCATTTTCCGTTCCTTCATCTTCTGCCTTCTCCGCTCTATAAGGGCGTGTTGGCCGCAGCCGGTGAAAACGAGCCGACCATTCGCGAACTGATGAACATCAAGCACACACGTTGCCCCATAGAGAAGTTTCAGGCGGCATTGTATGCCACCGGCTATCGGGTCGTAGACCGGCAACTCTATTTCATCAATCCGCATTACGAAACGAAATTCGGCCTGAAGCCCCGTAAGCTTCATGGCTCGCTCTCCGTCCTGCCATACGTGCGTAATTTCTTCAGTACAAGTTGTTTCTATCTCGTGCAGCCCGAAAGAGGGTGAATGCCGTTTGTCAAAATGTCATTCCGGCCAGTGCGTGGCTCGCGTATTTGGCGTAGGGTCGGGGAGTGACTTGAAATATCGCAATCTCGGGCTTCGGCGGGCATGCACGAAGATAGCTGAAAAGGCGTTAGACTGTCATAAAAGAACGGCATGCCCGGAATGGTCCGTATGGTTCGGGACGGCTTGTCGGCGTCGGTGGGTTTAGCCTTACTTTTTGACATTCTGTTTAGACAAGCCGGAGAGGCTCAAATAGAGGAAAAAATACGTTTTATGGTGTTTGGAAAACGGATTGGGAGAGGTTTTTTCCCGTTTTTCGTCATTTCATTTTTTCAATCTGCTGAGAATGATTTTTTTCTTTCAGCCGAATGATTTTTTATTCTCATGAGAAAAAACGGCATATATGCGATATTTTTCCGCATATATGCCGTTTGAAGTGAATATTTATGCAGCGATGCGTTCCTATCCTGTCCGTTTCCGCTTTGGGAAGATTCCGTAAGAAGCCGTTTGGGCTGACTTTTTGACATACCAAGAGTGGCAAATAGTGACAGAATGAAAATGGGATGTTTTTGGTGGATTCTCCTGAAAATAGAAAAAAGTCAAACGATAATAAGAATCGTTTGACTTTTTCTTTGTACCCAGACCCGGGATCGAACCGGGATGGGTTGCCCCACTGGTGTTTGAGACCAGCGCGTCTACCTATTCCGCCATCTGGGCGCATCTCTCTTGATTGCGAGTGCAAAGGTAGGTGTTTTTTTTATATTTGCAAAACTTTAGCCGGATTTTTTTTTGTTCAGGCATTATTTTATGAAAATCGTTTGATGGAAGCGGGCAGAGCGGCTTATGCCACTGACGATGTAGATGCCCGGATGGAGCGGAACCCGTAGGGTCTCGTCCTGAAGTAAGGTCTGGTAAATGCAGCCTCCTGAAGGGGTATAGATGCCGAGCCTGCAAGGGGTATCCGAAAGTTTGTCTGCCCGGAGTATGTTTCCCGGTTCGCAAGTGAGACGGAAAAGTGGTTGGGATGTATTGTCGGGAAAGGAGATGCCCGGAACGGCATCCGGGCTTCCGCTGTCCGGTTGGCGCATAAAGAACCATTGACGGTGGCAGGCAGTCGGAGCGGAACCGTATTCCCACAGACCGACTGTGGTGCCGGCCGTATGATGTTCTCCTTCCAAGTCGAAAGCCTTCGACCCGTCTTCTGTCATGATTTTATAAAAGAGCCGGTCGATGGGAGTGAGGGTAAAGGTTTGTCCGGCTTGAGGAGAAGATTCATATCCTAACGCATAGTCCGGTGAGTGTTCGGTCAGGATATCACCGTTGCCGTTGGTAAAGGTATATCCGTTTCCGTCCGGTTGCAGTTTCCAAGTTTGTTCCGGAGCGTATGACAGAGGTTGCAGAGTCACCTTGCCGCCGGATGCCTGCAGGGCTTGGTCGGCTGCGTTACGGGGACATATCCAGTAAGGAAGTCCGGGGCGTATGACATTGTCGGCATCCGCGCTTTCTTCCACGGGGATGACGAACGTGATGATGCTGTAAGCCGGGAGCTTGTAGGTCAGTATGCGGTCTTTGAGTGTGTAATCGGCCGTTGGGGACAAATCCTCGGTCTCCGAGCTGCGGAGTGCCGTCAGTCCGCTGCTTATGGATTCGTAAAAACTTAAATCGGCACGATGCACGACGGGCAAGGCGTTCGGATTGATGGCCACTATGATGAGGCTGTCACCTTCCGGGTTGCGGGCTGCCAGTGTCTGTCCGTTCAACGACGTGAGGAATGTGTAGCCCGGACGGATGAATTTACTGAAGTGTTGGCGGATGGAATAGTTCTTCACCTTGTGGTAAGTCTGTTTCGTGAAGTCGCCTTGCACCAGACACCATTGGTCGTTGCCCTCCTCCACGTATTGCCAGTCCACCCACGCCACAGGCATAATGTAACGTATGTCGTCCATCAGTTTTTGTGCCAGGTTCAGGTTTCCGGCAATACCGCTTCCGCCGCTGCCTACTTCGCTCATCCATAGACGGATGCCCTGTTCCTTGCAGAGGGCGCTGATTTGGCTGCGTGCCTGCGTGGTGGCCGAGTAGGTGTGTGTGTTCCATTGTCCGACGAGGGGCAGCACTCCGGCGGCCTGATAACCTTCAAAGTCCCTGACCGACTGTGCGGCATCGGTTTCTTCCGAGGCCGAGATGACGGTGTTCAGGCCGGAGGCTTTCAGGATGGGGTGCAACACTTTGAGGAAAGCCACTTGCGAGGCAATGTCGAAGTGGCATCCCTCTTGTCCTCCGTTGGCTCCCCAATAACTTGTCATCGGTTCGTTGAAAGGCGAAAGCGTACGGAACTCTATGCCGTATTCCTCTTTATAATGTCGGCACACGTCTACCAGATAATGGGCGAACGCTTCATAGTATTCCGGTTTCAAGTTGTCGGCAGACGCATCGGTATGGCCTGCACAACATCCGCTGTAAGTCATGTAGTAGGGACAGGAATTGCTGAAGGCCTCGAATATGGCATCCGGACGTTTCTCTTTGATTTTCAGCATGATTTTCCGTTGTGCGGCATCACGGCTCCAAATGTATTCACCGTCCGGACTGTCTTTGAAGCCTTCCATTTCCGCACGCAGGCCTTTTCCGCTTCCCATGTGGTGCGGCGTGCAGTTCCGGTTTTGCGGGTCGTCTCCCCCGCCGATGTTATAGCGGAAAATACGGTAGTCCAGTCCGTCCGGGCTGACCAGCCAATCCACAAGTTCGTCTATCTTCTCGTCGCTCCACTTCCCGCACATGTTGGCCCACCAGCAGAGCGAGATGCCCCATCCCTCGAACTGTTGACGGGTGGCGGACGGGTTGATGACGTAGACCGAGGTGTCGGCGGGCGGATCCTGATGCACGTCGGTCGTAAGATACCACAGATGCCGGGTGTCCGTCCCGTCTTTGTCCGAATACACGGCTGACGACGCTGTCGTCCCGTCCGTTCCTAAATATTTGTTGTTGTATTTGCAGCGCAGCTTGACGAAGAACTCTCCGGAGTTCTCTATGGCATACAAGGCTTTTGCCGATGAGGGGTCGGTTGTGAAGGACGTGTTCCATTGTCCGGTCAGTGACAGATAACCTTGCCCGTCGGCCGATTGCAAGGCATAATATCCGTTGCCGTCGGGGATGAATGTAAGTTTTTGGGGCGACGGGGCATCGGCGGCTTCCAATACCGCTCCTCCTTGGGCGTCTTTGGCCACATGGTTTCCACTGGAGTGCATGAGGAAAAGTGCTGTGGGACCGTCGATGGCTTGTGCCAAAAGCAGGGCTGGCAACCACAAGAATATCCAACCGGCCAGATAAGTGTAAAGTCTGTTCTTCATCTGTTTTGAATTTGAAATCAGGTTGATGGGGTAAAAGTACGATGAATCTGCAAGAATAACAAGCAAAAAGGGGATAAAAGTTTATAGCTGAAAGTATTTATGGCTTCTTACCGGAAGATTATGAGGAAAAAGTTGGCTTTGAAGGCGTTTTTTATTAGTTTTGCGAAGACTACTTATTTATTATTTATCAAAAGAAGAAGCGTATGAATACATTGAAGAATTTTGCTTTCGGTATGTGCTTGTGCGGCACATTCGGGTTGGGGCTGACCCTGTTGGGTTCTTGTACATCTTCGGGTGGAAAGACGGAGACGGTCATGTCCGATAGTGTGGATGCAGAGCAAGGAAATGCGGTGGTCGAGGCCATAATGTCCCGGCGCAGTATTCGTAAGTACAAAGACCAACCGGTGGAACGCGAGAAACTGGAGACCATTGTGAATTGCGGCATTAATGCGCCCAGCGGGATGAACCGTCAGCCTTGGCTGGTGCGTGTGGTGGACAATGCCGATTATATCAATGGAATCACGGAGGTTTTCAAAAAAGCCAATCCGAAGGCGGCCGAAGAACCCGGTTTCAAGAATATGTTCAGGAATGCTCCGGCTGTAATATTCATCGCATCCCCGAAGGACGGAAGCGGCCAGTTGGACTGCGGGCTTTTAGGTGAAAACATGGTGTTGGCGGCACAGTCTTTGGGGCTCGGCACTTGTTGTCTTGGCGGTCCGATTGCTTTCATGACAGGTAATCAGGAGGCTGCCTCTTATCTGGAACGTTTGCAACTCCCGGAAGATTATGTTCTGCTGTATGCCATTGCCGTGGGTTATCCTGACGAGTCTCCCGCTGCCAAACCGAGAGACGCGGAGAAGGTTAAGTTTGTGGAATAAACTGTGTATTTAAGTGATTTTAAAATTCCTTTTTCGAGTTTGTTCGTGAAAAGGGTTAACTTAGCGACAGTTTATACCAGCCTTTGAATTATGGAAGCAAAAGACGTGAATTATTGTGTGATATTGGCCGGCGGCATCGGCAGTCGTTTGTGGCCTGTAAGTCGTAAAGAGTTGCCCAAACAGTTTCTCGACTGGTTCGGAACGGGGCGTACTTTATTGCAACAGACCTATGACCGTTTTCGCAAGATTATCGATGCCAAGCATATTTTTATCGTGACCAACGAGCATTATGCGGATTTGGTGAGAGAACAGTTGCCGGATGTGGCACAAGACAGAATATTGAAAGAACCTATCCGGCGGAACACGCTGCCCAGCGTAGCGTGGGCTACGACATGTATCAGCCACCTTTGTCCGCACGGTAATGTGATAGTCTCTCCCGCCGACCAGTTGATTCTGGAGGAGAATAACTTCGATAACGACGTGCTGAAAGGATTGGACTTCGTGGGGCATTCGGATTGTCTGCTGACCATGGGGGTAAAGCCGACCCGTCCCGATACCGGGTACGGGTATATCCAAGCCCATGAGAATATGGAGGAGGGGGCGTTTGCCCGTGTGAAGTCCTTTACGGAGAAGCCTGCATTGGATTTTGCCCGTGTATTCATGGAAAGCGGGGAGTTTTACTGGAATACGGGGTTATATCTGTACAATGTGCGTACCATGATGAAGGCGATTCATGACTTGGTGCCGGACTATAGGGACAGCCTGACGGAGGCTATCGATGCCATCGACGAAGATGACTTCTGCCGGGTGCCGGCTCATTTCGATACCTTGCCGAACTTGTCGTTGGATTATAGTATCCTGGAAAAGAGCGAGAATGTCTATGTGCAGGTGTGCGACTTCGGATGGGCGGATTTGGGTTCATGGTGCTCTCTCCACAACGATACGCAGCACGACCGGCAGGATAATGTATTGCTCAATACCGAAGCCTTGCTGTATAATAGTGAGGGGAATGTCATTTGTTTGCCTAAGGGAAGGATAGCGGTAATCGACGGGTTGAAAGGCTTTGTCGTGGCAGAAAAAGGCGATGTGCTGATGATCTGTCCCAAGGATGACAGTGCGGCATTAAGGCGGATGATGACAGATGCCCAGATGAAGTTAGGAGAAGAGTTTATTTAGTCTTCTTATTATATAAGGTATAATAAAAGCGCGGTTTCTTCGGAAAGCCGCGCCTTTATTTTGTCGTGTGTTTTGTGTTATCGAATGTCTGCCGTGTAGTTATCTGAGATAGCTTTGGCAATAGCCTTGAATTCCTCATCCGTGAACGTCAGTTTAGGGTTGCTGAAAAGCATGTCCTTCTCGTTCTGCATGGGAATCAAGTGGATGTGCGCATGGGGTACTTCCAGTCCTAAAACGGCCTGTCCTATTTTGATGCAAGGAAAAGCCTTTTTGATAGCTGCTGCTACGTGCTTGGCAAAAACTTGCATCGCACCGATTTCTTCGTCTGACAGGTCGAAGATATAATCCACTTCGCGTTTGGGAATGACCAAGGTATGACCTTTCACCAACGGATTGATGTCGAGGAAAGCATAGAAACGGTCGTTCTCCGCACATTTATAGCTCGGAATCTCTCCGGCTACGATTTTACTGAAGATGGTAGTCATGGCGGTTATTCAAATGAGATGTTCGTGATTTCCAGTTGTACGGTGCCGTGCGGGATTTTGATTTCTGCCACATCGCCAACCTTTTTACCCAACAACCCCTGTGCAATGGGAGTCTGCACCGAGATTTTACCTTCTTTCAAGTTAGCTTCCGTTTCAGAAACGATGGTGTACGCCATCTTCATGTTGTTTTTTACATTTCTCATCTCCACTTTGGACAGAATCTGTACCGTGTCGGCTTTCAGTTTCGAAGTGTCGATGATTTTGGCATCGCCGATGACAGCCTTCAACTGGTTGATTTTCATTTCCAACATCGCCTGGTGCTCTTTGGCTGCATCATATTCCGAGTTTTCGCTCAGATCACCTTTGTCACGCGCCTCTGCGATGGCTGCCGAGGCTGCCGGACGTTCTATGGTTTCCATTTCTTTGAGTTGGGCCACCAGTTTGTCGTAGCCCTCTTGTGACATATAAGCCATAATTATTCCTCCTAATTATATTTATGCGTTTTTACTTGAAAAGATAAAAACAAAAGAATTCCGGCTTTAATCAGCCGGAACCCTTTTGCCTTTTCCTTTAATGATTCGATGCAAAGTTAAGCTTTAAATTCTGAATCACAAAGATTTTTGCATTTTTTCTGTTTTATGTCTTTTATTCAACTATTTGCCGCATAGTTCACGTATGGCCTTTTCCAGATCGTCTATTTGCTCGTCCCGCGCCACAAGGTCGCCGTGGCGGTTGATGAGGAAGTAGGTAGGAAGGCGGCGTACGAGATAAGAACCCAAATAGCCGGAGGCTTCTCCGCGGTTCTCATAGACGCAAGTCCAGGGCAGATGTTCGCATGCCGTTTTCCAATAATGTTCATCAGGGTCGATGGATACCTGGTAAATGTCGAAGTCCAGAGAGGAATACTTGTCATACAATCCCCTCATCTGCATGATACGTTCTTGTGAAGACGGAAGGGAGTAGGCTGTGAAGTCCAGCAGTACGACCTTGTTTCTGATGTCGGAAAGCTTGCGGTTTTTGCCGTGTATGTCCGGCAATTCTATGTCGATGATACCGGCTGCGGATATCTTGCCCGGCTCGATGTCTTCCAATGATACGGGAGTGGGGCGTTTGGTGTTCTTCATACCTTGTATGGCAATGTTATGCAAGTTTTCCGTACGGCTGGTGCCCGGATAGTTCGCATCCCATGCCGTGGCCACGGCTCCCACGAACTTGATATCGTCCGGATTGCTTATCGGATTGAAGATGAGGCTTCCGTTTACGGTCTGGAACAGGGCGAAATAGGCTGGAGCAGAGGCCGGATTTTCCATGATATAGTGCATCTTCATTTCATTCTTATAAAGGTTTATTTTTTCATGTACGAGGCGTTCCTGTTCCCCCAATGTCAGGGCTTTGTCGTTCGTGATGTCCTTAATGGATTGTTGTAAGGCGATAAGTTTGTAGTTGATTTCTTTAAGGGTCAGACAATTCCCGGAGCCTTCCACTTCATAGTCGGTGCCCATGTCGGGAAGTTCGGCCTCCACATGTATGGTCTCCGTAGAGTCTACGGACAAGTTGACAATTTGCCGGTCAATACGCAGGCGGTAAAATTCCGGATTGAACGGACGCATGCCCTGAAAGCAGAATTGGCCGTCTTCGTCCAGACGGGTAGAGTCGAGTGCTTCTATTCCGTTCAAGGTGACGGCTTCGAAGTAGAGCGTCTTGCCGTCGGCCTCGGCAATCCGTCCGTTGATTTCAAACTGCTCTCCCTTGTCCTTACAAGCCGTGGCCAGCATCGTGAGGGCGGCCATGGCACATATCATTTTTTTCATCTCGGCATCATGTGTTTACAAACTGTTTACAAAGATAAGGGCTTTCAGCTTTCACCGGAGGAATAAACCATAGTTTTTTCATAAAAAAGACGGATTGTGCGATTTTTTATAGGGTTAAAATCTGATTTATCAATATTTATGCGTACATTTGCCCGATTTATTGATGAAACATTTTAAGAAACCAAATGAACGTAATTAAGAAAACAGTCGAATTGCCTGATGGAAGAACCATCAGCATCGAGACCGGGAAATTGGCCAAACAAGCCGATGGAGCCGTTATGCTCACGATGGGCAACACGATGCTCTTGGCCACTGTCTGTGCCGCCAAAGATGCCGTTCCCGGAACAGATTTTATGCCTTTGCAGGTGGAGTATAGAGAGAAATTCGCCGCTGCCGGCCGTTTCCCCGGAGGTTTTACCAAGCGTGAGGGTAAAGCGTCTGACTATGAGATTCTGACCTGCCGTCTGGTGGACCGTGCGTTGCGTCCCTTGTTCCCCAGCAACTATCACGCAGAAGTTTATGTGAATGTGATTTTGTATTCTGCCGATGGCGTGGACATGCCGGATGCATTGGCCGGTTTTGCCGCATCCGCTGCATTGGCAGTTTCCGATATACCGTTTGAAGGCCCGATTTCCGAGGTGCGCGTAGCCCGTGTGAATGGCGAATATGTGGTCAATCCCACTTTCGCCCAGTTGGAGCAGGCCGACATGGACATCATGGTGGGCGCTACGGAAGAGAACATCATGATGGTGGAAGGCGAGATGAAGGAAGTGACCGAACAGGATTTGCTCAACGCCCTGAAGGTGGCTCATGAGGCCATCAAACCGATGTGCCGTCTCCAGAAAGAGTTGGAGAAGGAAGCCGGTAAGGAAGTGAAGCGGGAGTATTGCCATGAGGTGAACGACGAAGACTTGCGCGAAGAAGTGAAGAAAGCTTGTTACGATGCGGCTTACCGTATCGCTCAGGAAGGCAACCGCGACAAGCATGCCCGTGAGGATGCTTTCATGGAGATCCGCGAAAACTTCAAACTGTCGTATGCTGAAGCACACGCCGATTTGTCGGAAGACGAACTGGCAGAAAAGAATGCGTTGATCGACCGTTACTACCACGATGTGGAGCGCGATGCCATGCGTCGTTGCGTGTTGGACGAAGGCAAGCGTCTCGACGGGCGTGCCACTACGGACATCCGTCCCATCTGGTGCGAAGTAAGTCCGCTGCCCGGTCCTCATGGATCGGCCATCTTTACGCGTGGCGAGACCCAGTCGCTTTCTACCTGTACGCTCGGTACGAAGTTGGACGAGAAGATTATCGACGAAGTGCTCGACCAAAGCAAGATGCGTTTCTTGTTGCATTATAACTTCCCGCCGTTCTCCACGGGAGAGGCTAAGGCACAACGCGGCGTGGGCCGTCGTGAAATAGGTCACGGCCATTTGGCATGGCGCGGTCTGAAAGGCCAGATTCCTACAGACTTCCCCTATACGGTGCGCGTCGTTTCCGATATTCTGGAATCCAACGGTTCTTCTTCCATGGCTACGGTTTGTGCCGGAACGTTGGCACTGATGGATGCCGGTGTGCCGATGAAGAAGCCTGTCAGCGGTATTGCCATGGGGCTGATTAAAAACCCGGGTGAAGAGAAATACGCCGTGTTGTCCGACATCTTAGGTGACGAAGACCACTTGGGCGATATGGATTTCAAGACGACCGGTACAATCGATGGTCTGACTGCCACCCAGATGGATATCAAGTGCGACGGTTTGAGTTATGAGATTCTGGAGAAGGCGCTGATGCAGGCGAAAGCCGGACGTGAACACATCTTGGGCAAGCTGACCGAATGTATGCCGGCTCCTCGTGCCGAGTTGAAGCCGCACGTTCCTCGTATCGTTCAGATTACGATACCGAAAGAGTTCATCGGTGCTGTCATCGGCCCGGGCGGAAAGATTATCCAGGGTATTCAAGAGGAAACCGGTGCTGTCATTACCATCGAGGAGACAGACGGCGTAGGTGTCGTACAAGTGAGTGGCGCAAATAAGGACGTGATAGACGCAGCTTTGGGTAAAATCAAGTCTATCGTGGCTGTGCCCGAAGTCGGTGAGGTGTATGACGGTGTGATTCGCAGCGTGATGCCTTACGGTGCATTCGTGGAATTCATGCCGGGTCGCGACGGTTTGCTTCATATTTCCGAAATCGACTGGAAGCGTTTGGAAACGGTGGAAGAAGCCGGTCTGAAAGAAGGTGACCACATTCAGGTGAAACTGGTGGATATCGACCAAAAGACAGGCAAATTCAAGTTGTCTCGTCGCGTGTTGCTCGAAAAGCCGGAAGGCTACGTAGAGCGTCCTGCCCGTCGCGAGCGTCCCGAAAGAGGTGAGCGTCGCGAACGTCGTCCGCGCAATGACGAACAGAGGGGAGAATAAATTGTTTCATCAATTTTAAAGATAGCGAAAGGCTGCCTGTGGCATACGGGCGGCCTTTTTGTATTTTTATCGGGAGAACGGGACGGACGAACGGGAGCGTACGTCGTTTTTCATGGAATCAACGAAAAATTTAGTTAAAATACGGAAAACGTTTGGTGGAATAGCCGGATTTTGCCATATTCGCACTGTGAACTAAAAAAATAGTTGAATGATGAATAAACTGACAACAAAAGAGGAAGAAGTGATGGAGTTGGTATGGCAGTTGGGCAGTTGTACGCCAAAAGACGTGCAGGCGGCTTATCCCGAACCAAAGCCGCATATCAACACTATTGCTACGATGTGCCAGTCGCTTGAAAAGAAAGGATACCTGTCGCATCGTATTTTAGGGCGTGGTTACATTTACGAACCCATTGTGGAAAAAGATTCTTACGGGTGTAGCAAATTGGATGCTTTCGTGGACCGCCATTTTGGCAAGTCTTACATGAACGTGGTCTCGACGTTGGTGCGCGAGGAAAAGGTCACGGAAGAAGAATTGCTACAATTCCTTCATGAACTTAAAAAACGTTGAGGCTTATGGTTGCGTTCCTTATCTATATCATGAAATGGGCACTCACGCTCACTTTGTTATATTCGCTTTACGGGCTTTTGTTACGTAGGGAAACTTTTCACGGTTTCAACCGTGCGGTTCTCCTGTCAATCCTTTGTCTGGGCATGTTATTGCCGCTTGGCCGGATAGAGACCGGTCATGCGACTTTCCTGTCGCAGCATGTAAATGACATGGAAACGGCGATTTATGAATTTGCCACGGCAGAAACGGTGACGGAGGACGGCAAGGTTTCCGCTCCGGGTCGGGTTCTTGCATTATGGCCGCGCGTGTTGGTTATTGTGTACGTGTCGGGAATTGTTGTTTGCTTCGTGGGTTACTTGTTCTCGTTGTGGTCGCTTTCGCGTATGATTGTGCGGGGGCGCAGGATGCAGCTCGACGGGCTTCCACGAGGAGTCTGTGTGGTTTTAAACCGCACGTTGCCTACTTCTTGCAGTTGGATGCGTTGGATTATCCTGAACAGGGAGGATATGGCACGGCGTGGCCATCCTATCGTGGAACACGAACTGGCTCACGTGCGCTTACGTCATTCATGGGACATGTTGTTTTGTGAACTTACCGTTTGTATGTTGTGGTTCCTGCCTTTTGTATGGATGTTGCGCAAGGATTTGCGGGATTTGCATGAATATCAGGCCGACCGTCAGGTGTTGCGCCGGGGAGTGGCGGAAGAAGACTACCAATGTTTGTTAATCCGCAATGCGGCCGGAGGAAAGGCTTTGACGGCAACCAATTCTTTTAACCATAGTTCCATCAAAAAACGGCTTGTGATGATGTGTCGGCATCCGTCTACTCGAAAGGCAGCCTTGAAAGCCGTTTACCTCTTGCCTCTGATGGGATTTGTCGTTACGGCCTTTGCCCGTCCTTCTTTAATGGAAGACATACGTCATACGTTGAACAAGGAAGAGGCTGCGGCTCCTTTGCTCTCGCCGGTGGCATTGGTCGAAAGTTCGGTTTCCGGCACACCCGTAGAACCGGAAGTACGGGAAGAAGTGATAGAGGAAAAGCCGGAAGACGTGCAGCTGAAAGAGCCTGCTGAACCGATTGACAGCATGCCCGCAGTGGAACCGGAACCGGCTCCGGCCGTTGCTGAACCCCGGACGGAGAGTGAACCCGAGGTTACACCCGTTAAAAACGGACCGGTGGAAGTGAGACGCATCACTACGGCTCCTGTTACTGCTGAAGAGTTTTTTAAGATGGATCCGTATTTCTGGATAGAAGAAGTGGATGGCGAAACGCATCTGACATGGCTTAAATATATAAAAGATGATGAGGAGCATATCGAAATCGACGCTGAGCGTTGCTGGTTAGGCGATGCGGATACGGGCGACCGTTACATGTGTCGCCGGATAGAAGGATATGCCGACAAGAAAGTAGATATCAAGTTGATGCACCATAAGCGTTCCGTCGTGCAGTTCACATTGGTTTTTCCTCCTTTGGAGGAATCGGTGAAACGGATTCTTTTCGTTCATCCGGGCACCAATTCACTGACCGTTTATAAATTGAAAAAAGTAAGAAGAGAAGTTCCTAAAATCATCCGATAAAAAATATCCACTATGAAAAGAAGTAAAGTGTTGCCATTTTTAATGGCCTTGTTCGGTGTTGGGTTGTTTGGTAGTTGTGCGACAAGTAAGTTGCAGTTGTCAGAGTTTGATGTACGGCCTGAAAACCGCCCGCCCGGAATGATGACCCGTGCGGCCTCACCGGACTATACCATCGACAATGAACATACCTTTCCGGTATATAAGAATCCTTATACCGTTGACCGGCCGCAAGGCACAAGGTTGTCTGACGGAATTTGTGAATTATACCGTGCCAAAGAGGCTACTTATCTCACGTTTGCTTATCGTATCCCGGAGGACTGGTGGTTTTTCTGTTTTTATTCCGGTGACATGTTGATAGATACCAAAACGGGCGACCGTTACATGATGCGCGGCTTGGAATATTATCCCACCGATACCTGTTTCTGGATTAATGGCTCTGCCGGCAAGTATGTAAGGTTTGTGATAGTATTCCCTCCGCTTCCCAAGCATGTGAAGGAAATAGACTTTTTTATGGCAGGCGGTCCTTCGCGTTTTAATTTCAATGGAATGGCGGAACGCATAAAAGGATTGCGTGTGGAGGATTTACGTCCGAAACGTCCGATGCCCCAAGGACGGATTATCCGGTAAAAACCGGGGACGGTGAAGGAGGGTAAATATGTTTTTTTAAAAATTATTGGTGAAATGTTTGGTCTTTTGATGAAAATGCGTCATATTTGCAAGGTGACATCAAAAAGACATGCCATGAAGGTGAATAGTGTACAAAGTCTTTTAGGAATATGGGTGGCTGTGTTAGGGCTGAGTTCATGTGCCGCAAGTCGGCGAGGAGCGTATGATGTACGTCCGGAGAACCGTGCTGCGTTGTCCCAGGAACGCAAGGCTTCTCCCCATTACAGGATGGACAACGAACATACGTTTCCTGTCTACAAAGACCCTTATACAGTGAAATCACCGGAAGGGTTGATGCTTTTCGATCGGTGGTATTATGAACTTTACCGTGCGAAGGAAGCGACTTATGTCACGGCTACGTACCGTTGCCCTGAGAGTTGGTGGTTTTTCCATGTCAATTCAAGGTGTGCCATTATCGACAACAAGACAGGTGACCGTTACATGTTGCGCGAAGTGGAGTATTATCCTACGGACACATGTTTTTGGATAAAGGACTGTCAGGACAGGTTCGTCCGTTTCGTTATGGTTTTCCCGCCGCTTCCTAAAAAAGTGAAGACTGTGGACTTTTTCATACCCTCCAGTGCGTCGCGCTTTAATTTCGATGGATCGGAAAAGCGTGAGTCCGGCTTGCGGGTGGAAGATTTACGACCTAAACACCGGATACCTCAAGGCGAGGTTATCCGCTGATCCCGGTTCGGCGTGGGATGTGGGGGTGGTTTCCGGTTTCGGGGGCTGCCCCCTAATTTTTGCCATTATTGGGGTTTCCGGTTTACAAACTGTCAAACCGGATGTCTGAAGCGGAAAGCAAATAGCGTGGTGGAAATCGTTTTTGTTTTATTCTTTTTAACCCTTTGTGGAGCAGTCGGTCGTTTTTTTACTTTCCTTAAGCCAAATGGCGTTTCAATCTCAGCCGAATGATTTTTCGTTTGGAGCAGAAAATATTTTTTTTGTCCGCATGTCGTCTGGATACTCTCCTCTCGTGGGTTGAAAATGTTCCTGAAAACGGTGCGGCGATGCGCTTTCGAGGCTCGTTTTTACTCTATTTGGGTCGTTTCATTGGCCTAAAAAGGATTGGCAGATTGTCCTGTGAATCTTGTTTTATGCTTACATTCCCTCTTTTGTATCTGCGGATGCCGTGCCCTTTCGTTGTGTTTTGTGAAAGGCAGAAGTCTTGGACGGTTGACAGATTGTTCATTCTCCAATTAGCGAGAATCGCATATTTCCTTGTGCTTCCGGTTTGAGAAATAAATAAGGGATTCTTGTAGGGGATGATTTGACGTTTTGTCATACTGTTGTGGTGGATAAAAACAAAAAAGGAGACTATAAAGTCTCCTTTTTTTGCGCTTCAGGATGGGCTTGAACCAACGACCCCCTGATTAACAGTCAGGTGCTCTAACCAACTGAGCTACTGAAGCAGTTTGGGGCGTTCCCCTCAATTGCGATGCAAAAGTAGCGGATATTTTTGAAATATGCAATTTATTGGTGAAAAAAATGACTTTAAAATGAAAAAATCATAAGCCGAAGGAATACTTGTCTCCATATTTTGCCACCGTATGGTTGAAATGATTAAATTTGCGGTATGAAAAAGATATTCTTAGCTGCGGGGCTGTGCTGCATGTCGGCCATTCCCGTGTCCGCCCAGAAGGACAGTAACCATAACTTCGAGATTTCAAAAAATCTGGAAATCTTTAATGACATTTATAAGCAACTGGATATGTTCTACGTTGATTCCTTGTCGGCCGATACGGTGATAGAGTGGGGAATAGATGCCATGTTGCGGCAGGTGGATCCTTTTACCATGTATTATCCGGAAGAAGGAATGGATGAGCTGAAAGAGATGACTACCGGGAAATATGCCGGAATCGGGGCGGTGATCCGGTTCTATAAGAAAGAAGACCGGGTGATGGTTATTGAACCCCAGGAAGACAGCCCGGCCATAGAAGCCGGAGTGAAAGGAGGCGACTTGATTCTGTCCATCGACGGAAAGGACATGAAAGGAAAGAGCACGCAGGAAGTAAGCGAAAACTTGCGGGGCGATGCGGGTACGACTTTTGAGCTGACCGTGAAGCGTGCCGGAGTGGAACATCCTTTGTCGTTCAAGATTACACGCCGGAATATCGCGATGCCTCCCGTGCCTTATTACGGAATGGTGTCAGACGGTATCGGTTATATTTATTTCGAACGTTTTGTCGACGGTTGTTCGCGCGATGTCCGCCGGGCCGTGGTCGATTTGAAGGAGCAGGGTGCCAAGGCGTTGGTGATAGACATGCGTGGCAATCCGGGCGGCCCGTTGAGCGAGGCCGTGGAGGTGACGAACCTTTTTGTGCCCCGCGGGCAGAAGGTCGTGTACACGAAAGGCAAGCTGGCTTCGGTCAATTCGGAACACTACACGAAGAAAGAACCCTTGGACGTGGATATTCCGGTGGCTGTGTTGGTGGACGGTTCTACGGCATCCTCGGCCGAAATCGTTTCCGGAGCTTGGCAGGATTGGGACCGTGCCGTGATAGTCGGTGAGCGTACTTACGGTAAGGGGTTGGTACAGATGATTCGTGAAGTGCCTTATCACGGAAGTCTGAAGGTGACGACGAGCCGCTATTATATTCCCAGCGGACGCTGTATCCAGGCGTATGACTACCGTCATTTGAATCCGGACGGCTCTGCGAAGACTTTGCCGGACAGCCTGACGAAAGCGTTCAAGACGGCCGGTGGCCGTGAGGTTCGCGACGGTGGCGGCATTAAGCCGGACGTGGTGATTACGCCGGACAGTCTTCCGTCCATCGTTTATGACATAGCCACTTCCGACGTGTTGCTGGACTACGTCAACCATTATGTGCAGACGCACGCCACCATTGCACCGGCCGGGGATTTTTCCTTGACGGATGCGGACTATGCTGATTTTGTGAAGATGGTGGAGGAGAGTGATTTTACTTATAAGCGTCGTACGGAGGAAATGATGAAATTGCTGGAGCGGACAGCTCGCTTCGAGGGATGCTATGAGGGAGCCAAGCCGGAGTTTGAGGCATTGGCTGCAAAGATGAAGGGCGGCGTGGCTGCCGATTTGGAGCTTCCGAAAAACAAGGAGGAAATAAAGTCGGTATTGGAAAGTGATATCGTAGCCCGTTATTATTTCAGGCGCGGGGTGGTCCAACAGCAATTGAAAACGGATAAGGATTTGAAAACCGCTTTAGAGATTTTGACGGATACGGAACGCTATGAAAGTTTGCTTAAACCGGTGAAAAAATGAAAAAGAAAAGGGCGAATCCCAACAAGGGCATCATGTTCGGTATCATGGCTATGGCCGTAGTCGTGCTGGCGGTTGTCGTGTTCTTCTGGATGTGGTGTTTCCCCGACGGGACGCATGGAACGGAAGAGGCGCAGACGGAGTATCGGATATCGTTGGAGGAAGGTTTCCGGGGCGATAGTGTGCAGCTTCAAATCAATGACAGCGTGGTGTTTAGCCGAAGAGTGGCTACAGATTCATTGGAAGTCGTTGTGGCGGTACCCGATGAAGAGAATTTATTGATGGTGGTACGCCCGGAGGCAGATGCAGTCAGTTCGTTCGAATTGCCTTCGGAAGGCGGGCGTGTCGTGTTGCGAAACCATGACGAAACGGTGTCTATGGAAGCCTTTTGAACCGGATTTTCTCAAATGATATAAAATAACTGTTTGAAAGCTTGGCGGATTGATGCTTTTTGCCTACTTTTGCAGTTGTATGATGAAGTGAGGGGCTTGACAAGGCTCCTCACTTTGCATTTAATAGTGTAATCGCATGATAGAAAAGAGCATTGTAAAAGGGTTAGTGGAAGAATGGCTGGAGGGCCGGGATTACTTTCTGGTGGACGTGAGCGTGAGCGCGGACGACCGTATCGTGGTGGAGATAGACCACGCCGAAGGGGTATGGATAGAAGACTGCGTGGAGCTGAGCCGTTTCATCGAGAGCCGCCTGAGCCGTGAGGAAGAGGACTATGAACTTGAAGTGGGCAGTGCCGGTATCGGACAGCCGTTCAAGGTCCTGCAGCAATACGTGAACCATGTGGGGAGCGAGGTGGACGTGCTCACAGCCGACGGGCGCAAGCTCCACGGGGTGTTGACGGCCGCCGGCCCGGAGGATTTCGAGGTGACGATGAAGGTCAAGAAGAAGCTGGAGGGGGAGAAGCGTCCCCGCCTGGTGGACGAAGCGGTTACACTGCGGTATACGGAAGTAAAGTACACGAAGTATTCAATAAGTTTTAAATAGAATCATGGCAAAGAAAGCAGAAACCATCAGTTTGATTGATACATTTGCAGAGTTTAAAGAGACGAAGAACATCGACCGCGCCACGTTGGTGAGCGTGTTGGAGGAGAGTTTCCGTAGCGTCATCGCCAAGCTCTTCGGCTCGGACGACAACTACGACGTGATCGTGAATCCGGACAAGGGCGATTTTGAAATTTACCGCAATCGTACGGTCGTGGCCGACGGGGAGGTGAAGGATGATAACCGGGAGATTTCCCTTACGGAAGCACGCCGGATTGACGAGGATTATGAAGTGGGCGAAGAGGTGAGCGAGAATGTGGACTTTGCCAAGTTCGGCCGCCGCGCCATCCTGACCCTGCGCCAGACGCTGGCCAGCAAGATTCTGGAGCTGGAGCACGACAGCTTATATAATAAGTATAAGGACCGTGTGGGCGAGATCGTGAGCGCGGAGGTATATCAGATATGGAAAAAAGAGATGCTTTGCGTGGACGACGAGGGCAACGAATTGATATTGCCCAAGACGGAACAGATACCTTCCGACTTTTACCGCAAGGGTGAGGCCGTGCGTGCCGTGGTGGCCCGCGTGGACAATACGAACAACAATCCCAAGATTATCCTGAGCCGTACCTCTCCCGTCTTCCTGCAACGTTTGCTGGAAGCCGAGGTGCCGGAAATACATGACGGCCTGATCACGGTGCGCAAGATTGCACGCATGCCGGGAGAACGTGCCAAAATAGCCGTGGAGAGCTATGACGACCGCATCGACCCGGTGGGAGCCTGCGTGGGCGTGAAGGGAAGCCGTGTGCACGGCATCGTGCGTGAGTTGCGCGGTGAGAACATCGACGTGATCAACTACACGCAGAACATCTCGCTGTTCATTACCCGTGCGTTGAGTCCGGCCACGGTGAACAGCGTGCGTATCCACGAAGAGGAGCGCAAGGCGGAAGTCTACCTGAATCCCGACCAGGTTTCGCTGGCTATCGGAAAGAGCGGATTGAACATCAAACTGGCCAGTATGTTGACGGAATATACCATAGACGTGTTCCGTGAAATAGAGGGAGCCGAAGGAGAAGGTGACGACATCTATCTGGACGAGTTCGTGGGCGACATCGACCAGTGGATTATAGACGCGCTGAAAAGTATCGGTATGGAAACGGCAAAAGACGTATTGAATGCGCCGCGTGAAATGTTGGTATCCCGTGCCGATCTGGAGGAAGAGACCGTGGACGAGGTATTGAGAATCTTAGGAGAAGAATTTGAGGAAGAATAAGTAACGTATGAGTATAAGACTAAATAAAGTAACCAAAGAATGTAATGTAGGGCTGCAGACAGCCGTCGAGTTCCTGCAGAAAAAGGGTTTCAGCGACGTGGAAGCCAATCCCAACACCAAAATCTCTGACGAACAGTATCAGATGTTGGTGGCCGAGTTCAAGAAGGACAAGGGATTGAGGGACGACGCTGCTATCATCAGCCGTAAGCGGCAACACAAAGAAAAGAAAGCGACCATCGCGCTTCCCGAAGAGAAGCCGGTGGAGATCAAGACCGCGACCGAGGCCAAACTCGGAAAGGGGCCGAAAGTCGTAGGACGCATCGACTTGGATAATCTGGGGGCGCGCAAATCGGTTGCGGCTCCGGAGAAAAAGGATACTCCGGCTCCCGCCCGTCCGGTAGAGGTAAAGGCGGAGGCTCCCGTAGCGGAATCGGCTCCGAAACAGGAGGAGAAGCCTCAGGCAGAGAAAGAAAGTCTCGTGGTGCAGGAACCGGTACGCCAGCTGGAAAAAAGCAGTGCGATCGGTACGGAAACGGACGGTGTGTTCCGTCTGAACCATACGGCGCAGGCTGCTCCCCAGCTCAAGGTGAAGGGACATATAGATTTGGCGGCTTTGAACCAGTCTACCCGTCCTAAGAAAAAGACGAAGGAAGAGAAACGCAAGGAGCGCGAAGAAAAGAACCGCCAGGCAGGCGGAGACCGTTCGCGCCAGGGCGGAACGGGGCAGAATGCGTCCGAAGGCAAGAAGAAACGTGTCCGTATCGGCAAGGAACGTGTGGATGTGAATGCTGTAGCGGGCCAGCAGAATGGGAAGAAACGGGATAATGCTCCCGGGGCCAACCAGCAGGGTGGCGGTAAACATAATAAGAACAAGAACCGCCAACAGCCGGTCATCAAGGCAGAGGTTTCTGACGAGGACGTAGCTAAGCAGGTAAAAGAGACGTTGGCTCGTCTGACGAACAAGAGCAAAGCCGGAAAGGGCGCCAAATATCGTAAGGAAAAACGGGAGAATGCCCGTGCCTCCATGGAAGAGCAGCTCGAAGAACAGGCAGCAGAAAGCAAGGTGTTGAAACTTACCGAATTCGTTACCGCGAACGAATTGGCCGTGATGATGGATGTGCCGGTCACTCAGGTTATCAGTACGTGTATGAGTATCGGCATCATGGTCTCTATCAACCAACGCCTGGATGCCGAGACCATCAATCTGGTGGCCGAAGAGTTCGGTTTCAAGACGGAATATGTCAGTGCGGAAGTTTCCGAAGCGGTGAATGAGGAAGAAGACGATGAGGAAGATTTGGTACCGCGCGCGCCGATTGTGACCGTCATGGGGCATGTCGACCATGGTAAGACCTCTTTGCTCGACTATATACGTAAGACGAACGTGATTGCCGGAGAAGCCGGAGGTATCACGCAACATATCGGTGCCTATAACGTGACGCTGGAAAGCGGGCGTCATATCACCTTCTTGGATACTCCGGGACACGAGGCGTTTACTGCCATGCGTGCCCGTGGTGCACAAGTGACGGATATTGCCATTATCATTATTGCGGCGGACGACGACATCATGCCGCAGACGAAGGAGGCTATCAATCATGCCATGGCAGCAGGCGTGCCTATCGTGTTTGCCATCAACAAGGTGGATAAGCCGGCAGCCAATCCCGATAAGATCAAAGAAGGATTGGCGGCCATGAACTTCCTGGTGGAAGACTGGGGCGGCAAATACCAAAGCCAGGACATATCAGCCAAGAAAGGCATCGGTGTGGAAGAGTTGCTGGAGAAGGTATTGCTTGAGGCCGAGATGCTCGATTTGAAAGCCAATCCGAACCGTAAGGCAACCGGTTCCATCATCGAGTCTTCTTTGGATAAGGGACGCGGTTACGTGGCTACGGTATTGGTGTCGAACGGAACGTTGCATGTAGGCGACATCGTGTTGGCTGGTACGAACTACGGTCGTGTGAAGGCCATGTTCAATGAGCGTAACCAGCGTGTGAAAGAAATCGGCCCGGCTCAGGCAGCTACGATTCTGGGTCTGAACGGTGCACCGACAGCCGGTGATACGTTTCATGTGATGGATACGGAACAAGAGGCCCGCGAAATCACGAACAAGCGCGAGCAGTTGCAGCGTGAGCAAGGTCTGCGTACGCAGAAGATTCTGACTCTCGACGAAGTGGGCCGCCGTATCGCTTTGGGTGGTTTCCAAGAGTTGAACGTCATCGTGAAGGGAGACGTGGACGGTTCCATCGAAGCCTTGAGCGATTCTTTGATCAAGTTGTCTACGGAAAAGATAGCCGTGAATGTGATTCACAAAGGCGTGGGACAGATTTCCGAGAGCGACGTGGCTCTGGCTGCGGCTTCAGAGGCCATTATCATCGGTTTCCAGGTGCGTCCTTCGGCTTCGGCTCGCAAAATGGCCGAACAGCAAGGTGTCGATATTCGCCTTTATTCTATCATTTATGACGCGATAGAGGAGGTGAAGTCTGCCATGGAAGGCATGTTGGCTCCCGAAGTAAAAGAAGAAGTGACGGCTACGGTGGAGGTGCGTCAGGTTTACCATATCAGCAAGGTGGGTACGGTAGCCGGTGCATACGTGGTCGACGGCAAAGTGCAGCGTAGCAACAAGGCTCGTGTGATTCGCGACGGTATCGTGGTACACACCGGACAAATCAATGCCTTGAAACGTTTCAAGGATGATGTGAAAGAGGTGGGTACGAACTTCGAGTGTGGTATCAGCCTGGTGAACTACAACGATTTGCGCGAAGGCGATATGATTGAAACCTATCAAGAGGTGGAGGTTAAGGCCAAGCTGTAAAAAGGTGATGAATGCGCTGGATATTCTGATTCTGGCCGTGGTCTTAGTGGGCTTTGTCAAGGGACTGATGTGCGGTTTTTTTCGTCAGGTCGTCTCCATTGTGGGGTTTTTAGCGGGGCTGTGGGTGGCCTTCATGCTTTATTCCGTGTTGGGCGATTGGATAGCTCCCTATATAGGAAGCGACGTATCCGTAGGACGGGCGTTGGCATTTATCCTTTTGTGGATCGGTGTTCCGGTCGGGCTGTCGCTGTTGGCGTATATGCTGACAAAAGCCGTGGAAACCGTGAAATTAGGAGGGTTGAACCGTTTGGGGGGAGCTTTGTTGGGCGGATTGAAATACATGGTGTTTCTGAGTTGTGCGTTGAATGTCGCGTTCAGGATACATCTGATTTCCGGCTCGACGGGCGAGCATTCCCGTTTGTATCATCCGGTCCGTGCCATGTCCGATAAGCTGTTCGACGTGTGCAAGACCCATGTGGTCAGGGTTGTGGAAGATGCGGCTTCACCGGCCTGCGGGCAAGACCCGAAAAAGCAGTTAAGGTAGCTATTACCTTATTACATAATACGATGAAGGGCAGGAATGCGGTCATAAGGTGTACTTATGGAGCATTCCTCTCTTTGGCTATAAGTGAGAGATATGAAAGAAATGTATAAAAAAGAAGAAGATAAGAGAAGTGGGGACGTTCCTAAGGACGGACAAGGGCCGAACGAAGGGAAAAACCAGTTTGTCCGTGAGGTGGCGCATAAGAAATATGAGTACGGTTTCAGTACCGACGTGCAGACCGAAATCATAGAGCGTGGCCTGAACGAGGATGTGGTGCGTCTCATTTCGTCCAAAAAGGAAGAGCCGGAATGGTTGCTTGAGTTCCGTTTGCAGGCTTTCCGTTATTGGCAGACGCAGAAACAGCCGTCGTGGGCGCACTTGAAGATGCCGGAGATAGATTACCAGGCCATTTCCTACTATGCCGACCCGACGAAAGGCATGAAGAAGGACGGGCCGAAATCTTTGGATGAGATAGACCCCGAGTTGATGAAAACCTTCGATAAACTCGGAATCCCGTTGGAGGAACGTCTAGCACTGAGCGGTACGGCGGTGGATGCCGTGATGGACTCTGTGTCCGTGAAGACCACCTTTAAGGAAAAACTTTCGGAGCGCGGCATCATATTCTGTTCCATCAGCGAAGCCGTGCGTGAGTACCCGGATTTGGTAAAGCAATATTTAGGTTCGGTAGTCCCTTATCGTGACAACTATTTCGCGGCGTTGAATTCCGCAGTGTTTAGTGACGGCTCCTTTGTCTATATTCCCAAAGGCGTGCGTTGCCCGATGGAACTTTCCACCTATTTCCGAATCAACGCGCGGAATACGGGACAATTCGAACGTACGCTCATCGTGTGCGACGACGGGGGCTATGTGTCCTATCTGGAAGGTTGTACGGCACCGATGCGCGACGAGAACCAGTTGCATGCAGCCATTGTGGAAATCGTGGTGAACGAAAACGCAGAGGTGAAGTACAGTACGGTACAAAACTGGTATCCGGGCGATGCCGAAGGGCGCGGCGGCGTGCTGAACTTAGTGACGAAGCGAGGGCACCTGCGCGGGGCGAACAGCAAGCTTTCGTGGACGCAGGTGGAGACCGGTTCTGCCATTACCTGGAAATATCCCAGTTGCATCTTGAGCGGAGACCATTCCCAAGCTGAGTTCTACAGTGTGGCTGTGACCAACAATTACCAACAGGCCGATACGGGCACAAAGATGATTCACTTGGGGCGCGACACGAAGAGTACGATTATCAGTAAAGGAATATCGGCCGGCAAAAGCCAGAATTCCTATCGTGGGTTGGTGCGTGTGGCGCCGAAAGCCGACGGGGCACGCAATTATAGCTCGTGCGACTCTCTGTTGTTAGGCAGCGAATGTGGGGCGCATACTTTCCCCTATATGGACGTACGTAATGAGACGGCCATCGTGGAGCACGAAGCCACCACGTCGAAGATTTCGGAAGAACAGTTGTTCTATTGCAACCAGCGCGGCATTCCCACCGAGGAGGCCGTGGGACTGATTGTGAACGGTTATGCCAAGGATGTAATCAACAAACTGCCGATGGAGTTTGCCGTAGAGGCGCAGAAACTCCTGAATGTGTCATTGGAAGGCACGGTAGGATAGACAAACTTAAAAGACAGACATTATGTTAGAGATAAAAGATTTGCATGCCAGTATCAATGGCAAAGAGATATTGAAGGGTATCAACCTGACGGTAAATCCGGGGGAGATACATGCCCTGATGGGGCAGAACGGAGCCGGAAAGAGTACGTTGAGCAATGTATTGGTGGGAAATCCCTCATACGAGGTGACGAGTGGCAGCGTGACGTTCAACGGCAAGGACTTGTTGGCCATGAAACCGGAAGAACGGGCGCACGAGGGACTCTTCCTGTCCTTCCAACAGCCGGTGGAGATTCCCGGCGTGTCGATGGTCAACTTCATGCGTGCGGCCATCAATGCCAAGCGCAAGTATCACGGGATGGAACCGATGAGCGCGGGAGATTTCCTGAAGATGATGCGCGAGAAGCGAAAGGTCGTGGAACTGGACAGCAAGCTGGCCAACCGTTCCGTCAACGAAGGGTTCAGCGGCGGGGAGAAGAAGCGTAATGAGATCTTCCAGATGGCCATGCTCGAACCCAAGTTGAGCATTCTCGACGAGACGGATTCCGGACTGGATGTGGATGCCTTGCGCATCGTGGCCGAAGGTTTCAACAAATTGCGTACGCCGGAAACTTCGGCTTTGGTCATCACCCATTACCAACGTTTGCTGGACTACCTCAAGCCGGATGTGGTGCACGTGCTGCTCGGCGGACGCATCGTGAAAAGCGGAGGCCCGGAACTGGCCGTGGAGATAGAAAACAAGGGTTTCGATTGGATCAAGGCCGAAACTTCGGCCGTTTAAAAACTTGAGAGGCAATGAATAGCGAACAACAATACATAGATATTTTCACTGGATGCCGGGAAATGCTCGACAGCCATAGTGCAGGGGCGATGAACGCCTTGCGCGACAAGGCTTTTGAGGATTTCACCCGCCAGGGTTTCCCTACGCAGAAAGTGGAACGCTATAAATATACGGACGTGCCGGCGGCCTTTGCGCCGGACTACGGGCTGAACCTGAACCGGGTGGAGTTTCCCGTCAATCCTTACGAGGCCTTCCGGTGCGACGTGCCGAACCTGAGCACTTCGCTTTATTTTGTGGTGAACGACGCTTTTTACCGGAAGTCGCTGCCGGCCGCTGCGTTGCCCGAAGGCGTAGTGGTATGCTCCCTGAAGCAGGCGGCCGAGGATTATCCCGACCGGGTGTCGGCCTGCTACGGCAAACTGGCCCGTACGGAGAAAGACGCGATTAATGCGCTGAACACGATGTTGGCGCAAGACGGACTCTTCATTTACGTGCCGCGTGGCGTGGTGGTGGAACGTACGTTGCAGGTGGTGAACATCCTGCGTTCCGACGTGGACCTGATGGCCAACCGCCGCGTATTGGTCGTATTGGAAGAAAACGCGCAGGCGCGGTTACTTTTCTGCGACCATGCGATGGACGACCGCAATTTCCTGACCACTCAGGTGGTGGAAGTCTTTGCGGCAGAAAACGCCCGTCTGGAGTTGTATGAATTGGAGGAGACACACGTGAAGAACCGGCGTTTCAGCAACATGTATGTGCGGCAGCAGCGCGGCAGCGTGGTGAACCTCTACAACATTACGTTACACAACGGTCAGACGCGCAACCGTACCGATTTGGTGTTGGACGGCGAAGGAGCCGAGTCGAACCTCTACGGTTGCGTGATAGCCGATAAGGAGCAGCGCGTGGACAATAACACCCTGATAGACCACCGTGCCGAGCATTGTGTCAGCAACCAGTTGTATAAATATGTGATGGACGAACGTTCCGTAGGCGCCTTTGCCGGACGGATTCTGGTACGGCAGAGCGCGCAGCATACGATTTCGAACGAACGCAACGCCAACCTCTGTGCCACCAAGGAAGCCCGCATGTACAGCCAACCCATGTTGGAGATTTATGCCGACGACGTGAAGTGCAGCCATGGTTCCACGGTGGGACAGCTTAATGAACAGGCCCTGTTCTACATGCAGCAGCGCGGCATCAGCCGCGAAGAGGCACAGATGTTGCTCAAGTTCGCTTTTGCGGGCGAAGTCATCGACGCCATCTCCTTGGAGGCCTTGCGCGACCGCCTGCACCATTTGGTGGAGAAGCGTTTCCGTGGCGAGTTGAGCCGTTGTTCGGGATGCAAACTATGTAAATAAGAGAAAGATGTACGACATACAAGAGATACGGAAAGACTTCCCCATTCTGGGGCGCGAGGTCTACGGGCGTCCGTTGGTCTATCTGGACAACGGGGCCACGACGCAGAAGCCCCGCTGCGTGGTGGAAGCCATGACGGACGAATACTACAACGTGAACGCCAACGTGCACCGGGGCGTGCACTTCCTTTCGCAGCAGGCCACGGAGCTGCACGAGGCGGCCCGCGAGACGGTGCGCCGCTTCCTGAATGCCCGCAGCGCATCGGAGATCGTCTTCACGCGCGGCACGACGGAGAGCATCAACCTCGTGGCTTCCTGCTTCGGCGAGGCCTTCATGCGCGAAGGCGACGAAGTCATCCTCAGCGAGATGGAGCACCACTCCAACATCGTGAGCTGGCAGCTCCTGCAGGCGCGCAAGGGCATCAAGCTGCGGGTGGTTCCGATAAACGACCGTGGCGAACTGATGCTGGACGAATACGAACGGCTCTTCAACGACCGCACGCGCATCGTCAGCGTGACGCACGTGAGCAACGTGCTGGGCACGGTCAACCCCGTGCGCCGGATGATCGGCATCGCCCATGCCCACAGCGTGCCCGTATTGGTGGACGGAGCGCAGAGCACTCCGCATTTTGCAGTAGACATGCAGTCGCTCGATGCGGATTTCTTTGCCTTCAGCGGACATAAGATTTACGGCCCCACGGGCGTGGGCGTGCTTTATGGCAAAGAGACGTGGCTCGACCGGCTGCCGCCTTATATGGGAGGCGGCGAGATGATCCGGCACGTCACTTTCGGGCATACCACCTTCAACGGACTGCCGTTCAAGTTCGAGGCCGGCACGCCCGACTATGTGGCCACCACGGGGCTGGCGCGCGCCCTCGATTACGTCGCCGCCTTGGGCATGGACAGCATCTATGCGCACGAGCAGGAACTGACCCGTTATGCACTGGAGCGCATGCGCCGGATTCCCGGCATGCACATATTGGGCGAGGCCGGGGAGCGGGATGCCGTCATCTCCTTTCTGGTGGGCGGCATCCACCACCTGGACATGGGCACGTTGCTCGACCGCCTGGGCATCGCCGTGCGCACGGGCCACCACTGCGCCGAGCCGCTGATGCGCCGCCTGGGCGTGGAGGGCACGGTGCGCGCCTCCTTCGCCCTCTACAACACCCGCTCCGAGGTGGACGCGCTGGCGGAAGGGATAGAGCGGGTGGCCAAGATGTTCTGAGATTCCCTCTTTAGTTATACATCCGTGCCCCGAGGACAGGTTGCAATGCCAAGTCTTCGGGGCACGGATGGTTTGATACGCTTTTTAGTTCCACTCCTCCCACGTGTACATATCCCTTTCTTCGTGCGTCAGGGTGTAGAGTGCTTCGTAAGCTTCTTCTTCGGTTGAACCGTAAGCATAACAAGATGGATTTTGCAGTTGATAAGCTAAAAATCCGTCAGTTGTTTCTTCAATGCCGAATGAAATCTGTGTATCCATAATCTTTATGATTTTTAGTCAGGGCAAAGGTAACCGTTTCTTGTTTCAAACTCGTGAAAAAGACGATAAAATCCCTTTTCATTCCGCGTGTTTGAATTTATAACGGACGAGTACGGGATTGGATGCGTCCGTTAGCCGTGCGACCGTTTCTTTCAGTTCTTTTCGGTAGCGCGGTTCGGGGGATATGCGCGGCATGAAATGCTCCACGTGCATGAGGAAGTCGAAAGCCGGGCAGATTTCGTATACGTAGCCGTCTTCCATGGCAAACTCACACAATTCGATGCGATACGTGTGGTTGACATCCAACGTCCGCCCATGCTTCACCACCTCTCGCCGTTCACGGTCGTAGGCTATCCAGTTCCAGTCGTCACCGTAGTGGTATTGCAGGAAAACAAGCTTTCCGTTCCCGAAAATCCTGTTGATGCCCGTCACGTATTGCCGGTAGAGTCCTTTGCGCATGATTTCCAATAGGTTCAGGTGATGGTATTCCTCCGGGAGGGCGTGCCGCCCGAAGTCGATGTGCACGAGTGGCGTGCATCCTTCCGGCGTGACGAGGAACACGGTGTCGTCCGGGGCTTGGCAGAAGAGGAGGCCGCCTTGTCCGTCCGTGTCATATTTCTTGCTTGAGCCGAAACCCCTGTCCGGATTGAAGGGGATGAACTTGTTCCTAAATGCGCCTTCGCGGTCAAACTGGAAAACGTGGAAAGCCCCGGCTTCGGGCGTGCTGCATTCGTTGACGAGGAACAAGGCTTCGTCTGTGGCAAAAATGCCGTTGGCATAATAGCCGTCTATGTCCCTCTTCCGGATGAACCGCCCCAGTGTGTCACATTCCAGAATCTTTTGCCCGATATGGTCCAACAGGTAAAGGCGTTCGTCCGTGGCATGGAAGTCCGAGAGCCACAAGTACTCGTTGCCCGCCTTTCCGCGCCGGTCTATGGAGAAGTCGAGTGTCCCGTCCGCGTGGAACACATGTAGGCAATGTGTCTCTTCGTCCTGAATGTATATCTTGTCCCCGTGTGTCTTGAGCCGGGTGGCGTTTGTTATCGGTTTTTCCGTGTCGGCCAAGGGGATGAGGGCGCAACCGGTCGTGTCCAGCCACTCGTCGGCGGCAATGGAGTTTTCAGCTTCGTCCGGGTCGATGCGGACGGAAACCGTATGTCCTTTTTGGGACGCGTGGTGGCAAGACAGGAGGAGCAATACCGCGAGGAAGTAAAATGCATTTTTCATGTGTTGTTGTAACTTTAGTAGGAGGTAAAGGTAAATAAAGATGGACTGGCGGGCAAACTTCTATGGGATTTTTTGTGCCGGCATGCTTTTGCCTCTTTTCTTTTTGTATCTTTGCCACCATGTTATTACCGTATTTAAATCCAGATGTGACAGAGGCCGGTCTCGACGAGGCCGGGCGCGGCTGTCTGGCCGGGGCGGTGTACGCCGCGGCGGTCATCCTGCCGAAAGATTACCGCAATGAGATGCTCAACGACTCCAAACAGTTGAGCGAAAAGAAGCGGTATTTGTTGCGCGAACAGATAGAGCGGGACGCATTGGCATGGGCCGTAGGTGTCGTCACGCCGCAGGAAATCGACGAAATCAATATCCTCAACGCTTCGTTCCTTGCCATGCACCGGGCACTCGACCAGTTGGCCGTTCGTCCGGAGGCTCTTTTGGTGGACGGAAACCGCTTCAAGCCTTACCGGGACTTGCCGCATACCACCGTAGTGAAAGGCGACGGGAAATATATGAGCATTGCCGCCGCTTCCATTTTGGCCAAGACTTACCGTGACGATTACATGCTTCGCTTACATGAGGAATATCCCGTGTACCGTTGGGATTCCAACAAAGGTTATCCGGCCAAGGCGCACCGTGAAGCCATCCGACGCCATGGCGTGACGCCCTATCACCGGATGAGTTATAACCTGTTGGGAGACGGACAGATGGAACTCTTTGCTCCCGACGAGACGAAAGGGCGATGACCGATGGAACTGGGTATTTTTGAACGGCAGTTGAGGCTGATGGTGCTGCTCACGCAAAACCGTGAATATTCCCTGGAGGAATTGTGCCGCAAGCTGGACATGAGCCGCCGCACGTTGTATCGTTATCTGGAACTGTTCCGCGACATCGGTTTCGAGGTGGTCAAGCAGGGTAACGTTTACCGTCTCGACAAGTCATCGCCTTTCTTTAAGGAAATCACCCAGTTGGTCCATTTCACCGAAGACGAGGCGCTCACGTTGCGGCACGTGCTCGACATGGCCTCCGGCACGGATGTACAGGTGCGTCATTTGCGCCATAAACTGGAGCGTATTTATGATTTCGGGATATTGAATGCGGTGGAAGCCGACCCGGGACAGGCAGAAAAGCTTCAGCAGTTGTACGAAGCTGTGAAACTCCACCGTCAGGTGGTGTTGCACGATTACAGTTCCGCCCACAGCAACCGGACGAGCGACCGTGTGGTGGAACCCTATTTGTTTCTGGACCATCACGACGGAATTCGCTGTTACGAACTGCAAAGCGGCGAGAACAAGACGTTCAAGGTGAGCCGTATCGGCAGGGTGGAAGTTTTGGATTTGTTGTGGAGCCACGAAGAACAGCATGCGAGGGTGTACACCGACCTGTTCCGTTTCAGCGGCGAGGAACGCCGCCGGGTCGTGTTGCGGCTCGGCCGTTTGGCGTGCAACCTGTTGAAGGAAGAATGTCCGCAGGCCGTCCGCTCGTTGCAGCCCGACGGGGCGGATCATTGGTTGTTGTCGACGGATGTGTGTAGTTTTCAGGGCGTGGGACGGTTCGTGTTAGGGCTGTTTGAGGATGTGGAAGTGCTGGAGTCTCCCGAATTCAAGCTGTTTTTGCAGGAGAAAATCAAAGATTTAACAAAAAAAGTAGGTGTTGTGTCGTAGATTGACACGGCGGTATCGTTTCTTTGCGTCATGAAGTTCAACCTTTAAAACTTTACGATGATGAAGAAAGAAATGATTCTGCCGTCCTCTTCCGTCCGTTCCGGACAGTATGCGGCTTCCCGTCCTTCCGTATTTGCGGCTCTCAAAGGTTATTGTTTGCGCAGCAAGGCGGTGCACTCCCTTTCCGCGTTCTACAGCCGTTTGTTGGAAACTCGCGTCACCCCTTTGCAGACGCTGCATCTTCTTCATGCACAACTGGCTTTTGTCCTGATGGTTTTTCCGCTCCCGTTTTCTCCTTTTGTCCGTTTTTTGTTCTTGGGATGGTTTGCCTTGACGGTGGCGCACTGCCGTCGTGCGGGATTGAAATAAACGGTACGGTTGGAGGGCTTTGAGGACTGTCTGACCTGAAATGCTGACGGATTTCAATGGATTGTTTATGAACGTATTATGTTTCTCCTTAATTTCGGATTTTTTTCTGCGCCAAACGGAAAATCAATCTCAGGCGATTGATTTTCCGTTCGGCTGAGATTGATTTTCCATTCTCTGCACGTCGTGGAAACGAATGGCAGGGGCTTGAAAAAGTTTTGTCTTTTTGCCCATCGTACCAAGCGGCGTGGGGAGGGCATAGAGATAAAAGGTGTGAAATTCCTTCGCAGGCGGGAGTATTCTCGAAAACTATTCGTAAATTTGCACGGATAACAAAAAAGGATGATCATTCTAAACAATAAAATTATGGCAAAGAAAGCACTTTTAATGATTCTCGACGGTTGGGGAATGGGTAATCACGGCAAGGGTGATGTAATCTTCAACACTCCGACACCGTATATGGACTATTTGGCCCAGAATTATCCGATGTCGCAGTTGCAGGCTTCGGGTGAGAACGTGGGACTGCCCGACGGACAGATGGGGAATTCCGAGGTGGGTCACCTCAATATCGGCGCAGGCCGTATCGTGTATCAGGATTTGGTGAAAATCAACCGTGCCTGTGCCGACGGCAGCATCTTGAAGAATCCCGAAATCGTTTCTGCCTACGAATATGCCAAGCAGAACGGCAAGAGCGTGCATTTGATGGGATTGACCTCTACCGGTGGTGTGCATTCCTCGTTGGATCATCTGTTCACGTTGTGCGGCATTTCCAAGACTTATGGCATCGAACATACTTACGTGCATTGTTTCATGGACGGCCGCGACACCGACCCGAAAAGCGGTAAGGGTTTCATCGAACAGTTGCAGGCTGAATGCGAAAAGACGGGTTGCGTCATCGCTTCCATCATCGGCCGTTTCTACGCCATGGACCGCGACAAGCGTTGGGAGCGTGTGAAAGAGGCTTACGACCTTTTGGTGAAAGGCGAGGGCAAGCAGGCAACGGATATGGTGGCTGCCATGCAGGAGTCGTACGACGAAGGCGTGACCGACGAATTTGTGAAGGCTATCAACAATTCTACGGTCGACGGAACTATCAAGGAAGGCGACGTGGTGATTTTCTTCAACTACCGCAACGACCGTGCCAAGGAGCTGACCGTAGTGCTCACTCAGCAAGACATGCCGGAGCAGGGCATGACGACGATACCGGGCTTGCAGTACTATTGCATGACGCCGTACGATGCCAGTTTCAAGGGCGTGCATATCCTCTTCCCGAAAGAGAACGTGCAGGATACGTTGGGCGAGTACCTCAGCAAGAAAGGCCTGAAACAGTTGCATACGGCTGAGACGGAAAAGTATGCCCATGTGACGTTCTTCTTCAACGGCGGGCGTGAGACTCCGTTCGAGGGTGAAGACCGTATCTTGGTTCCGTCTCCGAAAGTGGCTACGTACGACCTGAAGCCGGAGATGAGTGCATACGAGGTAAAAGACAAGCTTGTAGCTGCCATCAAGGAAAATAAGTATGACTTCATTGTGGTGAACTTTGCCAATGGCGACATGGTCGGCCATACGGGTATTTATACAGCCATAGAGAAAGCGGTGAAGGCCGTGGACGAATGCGTGAAAGAAGTAGTGGAGACGGCCAAGGCCATGAACGATTATGAAGTGATTATCATTGCCGACCATGGCAATGCCGACAATGCCGTGAATCCGGATGGTACGCCCAATACGGCGCATTCATTGAATCCTGTTCCGTTTATTTATGTGACGGCCAACAAAGAGGCTAAGGTTGAAAATGGTATTTTGGCCGACGTGGCGCCTTCCATCCTGCATATCATGGGGCTGGAACAACCTGCCGACATGACGGGTAAGAACTTGATAAAAGATTAATCTCTTCGAATAGAAGTTTTCGGGCAAGGTTTCCGCTGTCAGGGGCGTGGGGGCTTTGCCCTTTTTTGTCCTCTCTTGTGTGTCGGCATTTCTTCTCTATCATGACGTGGAGAGGCCTTCGAGGTGCCGATATGGTCTCAAAAATGGGAATAAATCTCCGGATTACCGAAAAAAAGTTTTATTTTTGTCTTTCTAAAGAAAGAGTTTATGGATGTACAAATAGAACCGAGCTGGAAACAGCATTTGGCTCCGGAATTTGAGAAGCCTTATTTCGTGAAGTTGACGAATTTCGTTCGTCAGGAGTATCGTACGACGACTTGTTATCCTCCGGGAAAGTTGATTTTTAATGCTTTCAACCTCTGTCCGTATGACAAAGCGAAGGTGGTTATTATCGGACAAGACCCTTATCACGGGCCAGGGCAGGCGCATGGTTTGTGTTTTTCCGTCAATGACGGAGTCCCCTTTCCGCCGTCCTTGCAGAATATATTCAAGGAAATACAGACGGATTTGGGGACACCGGTGCCGCAAAGCGGGAACCTGACCCGTTGGGCGGAGCAGGGTGTGTTGTTGCTCAATGCCACACTGACGGTACGTGCCCATCAGGCCGGGTCGCATCAGCGGCAGGGATGGGAAGAATTCACCGATGCGGCCATCAAGGCACTGGCCGAGGGGCGTGAACATTTGGTTTTTATACTTTGGGGTTCTTATGCCCAAAAGAAAGGAGCGTTTATCGATCGTAGTCGTCATCTGGTACTGGCTTCGGCTCATCCGTCTCCGTTGTCAGCCTTCCATGGTTTTTTCGGGAACAGGCATTTCAGCTTGGCCAATGCTTATTTGGAGCAACATGGGGAAACACCGATAAACTGGTAGGATGTCATGAAGAACGACCGTATACCTATGATTCAGATAGACGATACCATTATCTCTATCGATTGCCTGAGCGAGAAGTTTTGTTGCGACCTCGATGCATGCAAGGGGGAGTGTTGCATAGAGGGAGATGCGGGGGCTCCTGTGGAATTGGACGAAGTGGCCGAGCTGGAGGAGGCTTTGCCGGTGGTATGGCCTTGGTTGTCAGCTTCAGCTCAGGCTGTGATCGACCGGCAAGGGGTTGTCTATACGGATGAGGACGGCGATTTGGTCACCAGCATTGTCAACGGAAAAGATTGTGTGTTCACGTGTTATGACGAGCGCGGTTATTGTTATTGTGCTTTGGAGAAAGCTTACCGCGAAGGGAAGAGCTCGTTCTACAAACCGTTGTCCTGCCATCTTTATCCCATCCGTTTGAAGAAGATTGGTGATTGTGTGGCGTTGAACTACCATCGTTGGGATGTATGCAAGATGGCCGTGATGAAGGGCGGGCATTTGAATCTTCCGGTTTACCGTTTCCTGAAAGAACCGCTCATACGCCGTTTCGGCGAGGAATGGTACACGGAACTGGAGAGTGCAGTGAAGGAATTGAAAGAACAGGGCTACTTGGAATGAAATCCGATATGCAGGGATGATGTGAATCGTAAACCGTCCGACAGTATAGGCTTGTTCTGCGAAAGTAAAAAAATATCAGTCGCTCTCTTCCCAAGAGAGCGACTGATAATGCAAAAATACCATAATTATTTGAGAAAGAAGAAAGAACAATGCAAAATCTTTTAGCATTGTCCAACAAAATGAGCAAGTTGTTTTAAATCATGTGATTTAACACCATAGTCTGGCATTCATTCATAATGTTTTAAATACGTCAGTCGCTCTCTTGGGAAGAGAGCGATTACTTATTAATTAAAAACATTAAGTTATGAAAAAGTTAAGTTATTTATGGACATTGCTCTTGGCTTTGATGGTGGGAGTAAGTTTTGTGTCGTGCGACGATGATGATGAGGGAGACGTTGGTGCACCTAAAGAGTTATTAGGGACATGGTTGTGGTACGGAGAAGAAATCACATTCAATGCTAATGGCAGTGGCGTGCTTGTAGAGGATGGCGAGAGTTATCCGTTCTCGTTTACTTATGATGCAGCTTCTAAAACGTTGACCGTCTCGGCCGATGGTGAAGTTATGCGTTGGACTATCGTTTCGATTTCAAACTCTAAAATGGTTGCTGTGGATGAGGACGGATATGAGGATGTTTTCTTACGTCCGGGAGCATCCGGAGGTGATGGCGAAGAAGGGGGCGATGTTTCTCAGTCGGTGCCTGAGTATGATACATCAACTCCAGTCGATTTGCCTGATGCCGGACGTTATGCGGACGTAAGCGGAAAATATGAAGTCAATACGACCGAAATACCTTACAGTTCTGTTGAACTGACGGCTGGCGGGCAGTATGTGGCGATGAAGGCTTCGTCTTATCCTTATAGCGTGAAGGCCGTGGCGCGTAGGACTACAAAGGTGGCCGGTTTGTTCAACCGCCGTCCGGTGTTCAAGCGCAATTTCGATAATTCGATATTAGTGGCTGGAAGTTTTGAACAAATCAGTGACAATGAATACAGCCTGGAGGGATTCGGTACGTTGGTGATAGACGGGCGTGACGGAAACGGTAATATATCGGCCTTCAAGCTGATAGGTAGTGATGGTACGGTGACGGATGTACCCGTCCGGAAGGCTGCGAATGTAGACGATGACCTGACGGGAAATTCCGGCAATCTCTGTCGCATGTGGACTGCTGTGGAAGAACGCGCACAGTATTATATGGAACGCATAGCCATATATGATGCCATTTACCGTGTGGATGCCGATGATGTGACTACGTATGTGAACCGTTACGGTATAGATTGGGCGGAAGACGGTATTTTTGATATAGGAGGTGATGCAATGGTACGTGTGCTTTTCTCACAGGCAGGTACTTACTTGCAGTTCTACCGTGACGGTTCGATGGAACTTTCCTATTGGAAATGGGCAGACAAGGCCAATGGTACATTGTATGCCTATGATGAGGGTGAGATGGCCGACGGAGCCACAGCCACAGCCGTTTTCTATGGAAACCGTGTCAATGTGATAGAGAACTTTACGGACTATTCTGAAGAAGATGACCTCGTTCTGAGAAGTATCTATACCACCGTATTGGAAGCTGCCTATTGATGGCAGGAAAAAAGGCCTGTTTTCTTATGAGAGGTATGAAGGCTTACCTCTGACTATTAAGCCGCTTTAGCTTCGAACGATGAGCTAAAGCGGCTTAATAGTTAAATGAAGATTATAGGCTGCTTATGCGTCGATATTCGCATAAGTAGCGTTCTGTTCGATGAACTCACGGCGTGGTCCGACATCTTCGCCCATCAGCATGGAGAATACGTAATCGGCTCCGGCTGCGTCTTCGATGGTGACTTGCTTCAACAGGCGGGTTTCCGGGTTCATGGTAGTTTCCCACAACTGTTCCGGATTCATCTCTCCCAAACCTTTGTAACGTTGGGTCGTCATACCTTGTTCGGAACCGTTGTTATATTGTTGCATGAAGCGCAGGCGGTCGGCTTCCGTGTAGCAATACTCTTCGATTTTACCCTTCTTGCAACGATAAAGCGGAGGAGTAGCGATATACAAGTGACCCTTCTGGATGAGTTCGGGCATGTAGCGGTAGAAAAGCGTCATCAGCAGTGTGTCGATGTGGGAACCATCGACATCGGCATCGGTCATGATGATTACTTTATAATAGCGTAGCTTTTCATAATTGGCTTCCTTGCTGTCTTCGCCTAAACCGAAACGTACGCCCAAAGCTTGTATGATGTTGTTCACTTCTTCATGTTCAAAGGCTTTGTGCCACATGACGCGCTCCACGTTGAATATCTTACCGCGGATGGGGAGGATAGCCTGATATTGACGGCTGCGCCCTTGTTTGGCAGAGCCGCCGGCCGAATCACCCTCGACGATGAACAATTCGCAGTTGGCTGCATCCTTGTCCGAACAGTCGGCCAGCTTGCCCGGCATGCCACCGCCCGACATCGGACTCTTGCGCTGTACGCTTTCACGGGCCTTGCGGGCAGCCACACGTGCTGTCGCAGCCAGGATGACTTTGTCCACAATCAGTTTGGCTTCTTTCGGGTGCTCCTCCAAATAATAGCTTAAGGCTTCGCCTACGGCTTGCTGTACGGCGCCGGCTACTTCGCTGTTACCCAATTTGGTTTTGGTCTGCCCTTCAAACTGCGGTTCGGCTACTTTGATGGAAATGACGGCGGTGAGCCCCTCGCGGAAGTCCTCGCCGGAGATTTCCACTTTGTTCTTCTCCAGCTTTTCCAATTCCTTGGCGTATTCGTCTTCAGCGTATTTCTTCAGCGTACGGGTCAGTGCCGTGCGGAAACCGGCCAAATGCGTACCGCCTTCTATGGTATTGATGTTGTTGACATAAGAATGGATGTTTTCCGTATAACCGTTGTTGTACATGATGGCTACTTCGATAGGAACCCCTTGCTTTTCCGTGTTCAGGTATATCACGTCGTTGAACAGGTGGATACGGCTGGAATCAATGTAGCGCACGAATTCTTTCAGACCGTCCTTGCTATGGAATGTCTCGCTGCGCGGCACACCGTTCTCGTCCTTCTCGCGCATGTCGGTCAGGGTAATTGTGATACCGGCATTCAGGAATGCCAGTTCGCGCATACGGTTAGCCAGAATCTCATATTTGTAAGTCGTAGTAATGAAGATGCTGCCGTCCGGCCAGAACTGTTGGCGTGTGCCTCGAAGTTCGGTTTCGCCTACGACCTTGACCGGATAGAGCGGCTTACCGCATTCGTATTCTTGCTGGTAGATTTTGCCTTCCCGGAAGACTTGCGAAAGCATGTGGGTAGAAAGGGCGTTTACGCAAGACACACCGACACCATGAAGACCTCCGGACACCTTATAGGAGCCCTTGTCGAACTTACCGCCCGCATGAAGTACGGTCATGACGACTTCCAATGCGGACTTGTGCTCTTTTTCATGCATGTCTACCGGAATACCGCGGCCGTTGTCTTGTACGGTGATGGAGTTGTCTTCATTGATAGTGACTTCTATGTGAGTACAATAGCCGGCAAGTGCTTCGTCGATGGAGTTATCCACGGTTTCATAAACCAAGTGGTGCAAACCTTTCTCGCTGATGTCTCCGATATACATCGCCGGACGTTTGCGTACGGCTTCCAGTCCTTCCAGCACCTGAATGCTGCTGGCCGAATAATTTGTGCCTTTTATTTCTTCTTCTGACATAGTTTTAATTCGTTCATATTTAACGCACAAATATACTGAAAATCTCTGGAAAAGACGAATAAAAAGGGACAAATGTCTTCGTAATGCCTGTCAA
>OGIA01000249.1_pt1 | contig 75642 bp, 62 predicted proteins | sample 1571671 | NCBI WGS metagenome assembly OGIA01 (sample SAMEA2582027, study PRJEB24529) | metagenome | biome: Human gut stool | place: China | collected 2011
ACTCGCTACCTCCACCTTGGCAAGGTGGCGCTCTACCAGATGAGCTACGGCCGCACATTCCATTTGTTTTTGCCGGTCTGTTGTCCGGCGACGTTGGTTATTATACCGCACACTCCGGCAGTTGTCAACCACAAATTTACATTTTTTTGAAAAAGAATGTCTTTTGGCTCTGATACGCTCTTTTTTATTTTGTGTGCAGCGATGACCCTGCCTTTTTCGCCCTGTTTCGCACCGCTGTGTGCACAAGCAAAATACAGTTGCTTTCTATTTCACAAACTATTATAATAAAGAGGACACTTTGTCAAACGGAAAATGCATCCGTACGGGTGCAGCTTCCATATATAGAAAAGAAAAAGGAATTGCCAGCAAAAAGGAGCTAACGCAATGTATAAGATCACTGAAAAGGTCGCGCTGAACCCCACCGTGACAAAGATGGTCATCGAGGCCCCGCTGATCGCCAAAAAGGCAAAGCCGGGTCAGTTCATCATTGTACGTCCGTTTGAGGACAGTGAGCGTATCCCGCTGACCGTGGCCGGTTACGACCGCGAAAAGGGCACTGTGGATATCATTTTCCAGATCGTGGGCGGTACCACCATGGAACTGAACAGCCTGAATGCAGGCGATTGTGTCCACGATTTTGTCGGCCCGCTGGGCCGCGCCACCGAGACCGAGGGCCTGAAGAAGGTGTGCGTCGTGGGCGGCGGCGTGGGCTGCGCCATTGCACTGCCCATCGCCAAGGAGCTGCACGATCAGGGCTGCGTGGTGCACAGTGTGGTCGGCTTCCGTAATAAGGATCTGCTGATTCTTGAGGACGAGTTCAACGCCTGCAGCGACGAGCTGCGCATCATGACCGATGACGGCAGCTACGGCACCAAGGGTGTGGTCACCGCTGCACTGGACGAGCTGGTGGCTGCCGGCAACCAGTACGATCTGGTCATCACCATCGGCCCGCTGATCATGATGAAGTTTGTGGTCAAGACCTGCCAGAAGCACGGCCTGAAGAGCATCGTTTCCATGAACCCCATCATGATCGACGGCACCGGCATGTGCGGCGGCTGCCGCCTGACCGTGGGCGGTCAGACCAAGTTTGCCTGCGTGGACGGCCCCGACTTTGACGGCGATCTGGTGGATTTTGACGAGGCAATGGCACGCGGCACCATGTACCGCCCGTTTGAGGCACACGCCCGTGAGGCAGCCTGCAACCTGTTCAAGACTCAGGAGGGAATATAAAATGGCTTTCAATATGGATCCCCAAAAGTGCCCCATGCCCACGCAGGACCCCAACGTCCGCAACAAAAACTTTAAGGAAGTGGCTCTGGGCTACACCGCAGAGATGGCTGTAAACGAGGCCAAGCGCTGCATCGGCTGCAAGAACAAGCCCTGCCAGTCCGGTTGCCCCGTGGGCATCGACATCCCGGAGTTTATCGCGCATGTTGCCGAGGGCGACTTTGAGGCCGCCTATCAGGTGATCAACCGCTCCTCTTCCCTGCCTGCCGTCTGTGGTCGTGTCTGCCCGCAGGAGAGCCAGTGCGAGGGCAAGTGCACCCGCGGCATCAAGAACGAGCCGGTGGCTATTGGCCGTCTGGAGCGCTTTGTGGCCGACTGGCACCGCGAGAACGTGCACACCGCACCCATCGTACCCGAATGGAACGGCCATAAGGTTGCCGTCATCGGCGCTGGCCCTGCCGGCCTGACCGCCGCCGGTGATCTGGCAAAGCTGGGCTACAAGGTGACCGTTTACGAGGCTCTGCACGTTGCAGGCGGTGTGCTGATGTACGGCATCCCTGAGTTCCGTCTGCCCAAGGCCATCGTCCAGCAGGAGATCGACGGCCTGAAGAAAATGGGCGTGGATTTTGAGTGCAACATGGTCATCGGCAAGGTGCTGACCATTGACGAGCTGATGGGCGAGTACGGCTACGAGGCTGTGTTCGTAGGCTCCGGTGCCGGTCTGCCCCGCTTCATGAACATCCCCGGCGAGAGCCTGAAGGGCGTGTACTCCGCCAACGAATTCCTGACCCGCTCCAACCTGATGAAAGCTTACCTGCCCACCAGCAAGACCCCCATCCGCACCGGCAAGAAGGTTGCCGTTGTGGGCGGCGGCAACGTGGCTATGGACGCCGCCCGCAGCGCCCTGCGTCTGGGTGCCGAGAGCGTGTACATCGTCTACCGCCGCGGCATGGCTGAACTGCCCGCCCGTAAGGAAGAGGTGGAGCACGCCGAGGAAGAGGGCATCATCTTCAAGACCCTGTGCAACCCTGTTGCTATCCACCCGGACGAGGACGGCTTTGTACACTCCATGACCTGCATTGAGATGGAGCTGGGTGAGCCGGATGCTTCCGGCCGCCGCCGTCCCATTGAAAAGCAGGGCAGCGAGTTTGAGCTGGAAGTGGATACCGTGATCATGAGCCTGGGCACCAGCCCCAACCCGCTGATCCGCTCTACCACTCCGGGTTTGGAGACCAATAAGCACGGCTGCATCGTGACCGAGGGCGACGAGGGCAAGACCAGCCGTGACGGCGTGTACGCCGGTGGTGACGCTGTGACCGGCGCTGCTACCGTCATCAAGGCCATGGGTGCCGGTAAGGCAGCTGCAAAGGCCATGGACGAGTACATCCGTAATAAGTAATAATAAACACAAAATGAGGGCGCTGCACTTTTACTGTGCAGCGCCCTCATTTTGTGTTTTTAACGTACGCCAGCCAGCTCCTTTACGGGGCGGCCGGTGCGGGTCATTTCAATCTTGCGGGATTTATCGTAGCAGTAACGGATGATGGCCTGCCGCCGCACAATGCCGATGAAAATGCCCCGGTCATCCACCACCGGGACGAAGTTCTGGCTCATGGCAGCTTCCACCAGTTCATCCATGCTGGTGGTTACCGTGACGGCCTTGTAGTCCCGCTTATGCGCAAACTCTGAGATGGGAATGTCCTCGGCGGCTTCCAGATCCAGACCATGGTATTTTTTCAGTCCCCACAGGATATCGCCCTCGGTCAGGGTGCCCACATATTCGCCCTTGCGATTCAGCACCGGAATGGAGGCGTAGCGGTTATTTTCCCACTTTTCCAGCGTCTGCCGGAGGGTGAAGTCATCGTAAACGTACATCAGATCCTGCTTTGGGGAAAGAAAAAAGAGAATGTTCATGCCAACAACTCCTATCGCATTTTTTGCAAGCAATACCTGTTGGAAGGGTCTGCCCACGCTATGTAATGTGCCGTGCGTCCGGCGTATTCCGGGAAGTATCATGGAAAAAGGGGGCTGACCGCCCCTTTTCCTTTTCATTTATATTTTAGCACTTTTCCATAGGCAAAGAAAGCCAGACAAGGAAGCTTTTATAATTTATTCACAGATTGTTTTTCTTTATTTGTCATACTTTCCGTTTTGATGGGTTCCGCACAGCCTGCCTTCAGCATACCACGTCCGCTGCGCAAAGCGGCGCGAGGGCTGTCGAAGGAATTTGCTCTTTTTTCTTTACAAAAACCATGCAAAAAGAGCGCAAAAAGCAGTAAATCCAACAATTTGAACTGTACAACCACGGTGCAAAGTTGTATAATAGGGTGGGTGTTTATCTGAGGCAAGCTTCGTTTTGCACAGCCAATACCCCCGACCCTTGCGTGTATTTTTATAAAAAATAACATAAAGGAGCAGAGCGACTATGATCACTTCCCGTTTCCCGCTTGGGAATGTCAGCTTTACTGATGGGTATTTTTCCACCTTGGTGGGTGAAGCCACCAAACAGTGCTACGGCGTTGCTGCCATGGCTCCCCGTGATATGACTGACGCTGTGAAAAGCATGGTATACGGTTCCGATTACCCGGAAAAGGGTGTGCGCGTGACCCAGCAGAATGGGCGTCTGGTCATCGAGCTGCACATTGCCGTCAGCTACGGTCTGAACATTTCCACCGCCGCCCGCAGCATCTCCCACCGTGTCAAGGACGAGGTGGAGCAGGCCACCGGGCTGAAGGTCGCCCGCGTGGTGGTGTCCGTGGATGACGTCATCGCCTGATTTGTCTGCAAACCCGAGCCGGGATTTTCCGGCCAGTTACTAAGGAGTAAGAACAATGATTTCTGGTAAGATCCTGCGCGACGCCATCATTTCCGGCGCCAACAACATCAACAACCAGCGTTCCCGCGTGGACGAGCTGAACGTTTTCCCCGTGCCGGATGGCGACACCGGCACCAACATGGGCATGACCGTGGGCTCTGCCGTGCGTGAGCTGGAGGCTCTGGACGACAGCTGCACCGTGGGCGAAGCTGCCAAGACTGCCGCTTCTGCCATGCTGCGCGGTGCGCGCGGCAACTCCGGCGTTATCACCAGCCTGCTGTTCCGCGGCTTCTCCAAGGCTTTGGAGGGCAAAAAAGAGGCTGACGTTGCCGATATCGTGGCTGCCCTGCAGAAGGGTGTTGAGGGCGCTTACAAGGCCGTGATGAAGCCCACCGAAGGCACTATCCTGACCGTTGCCCGCGTTGCTTCTGAGGAAGCCGCTGCCAGTGATGCCGCCGATGTTCCCGCCCTGTGGGACGTGGTGCTGACTGCCGGCCAGAAGGCACTGGAGGATACCCCCAACCTGCTGCCCGTGCTGAAGAAGGCCGGTGTTGTGGACGCAGGCGGTCAGGGCATCATGGTCATCTTTGAGGGCATGGGCAAAGTGTTCCACGGCGAGGGCATTATTGCCGGCGGCGAAGCTGCCCCCAACAAGGCAAAGCTGTCCACTGAGAATGCCGGTAAGGGCGTGTTCACCGACGACCTGATGAAGGTGGAGGACATTACCAACGGCTACTGCACCCAGTTCCTCATCAATAAGTACGAGGGTGCCAGCGCCGCCAAGATGCGCGCCTTTGCAGAGTCCAACGGCGATAGTGTGGTCTGCATTGAGGATGACGATGTCATCAATCTGCACGTTCACACTGCCGACCCCGGCAAGATCCTGAGCGAGGCCATCAAGTACGGCTACCTGACCAACTTCAAGATCGAGAATATGCACGAGCAGTTCCTCGCCCGCCAGAAGCAGGGCAAGAGCCTTGAAAAGCAGGCTTCTGCCGAGAAGGCTCCCTCTCAGGCCAGTGAGTTCATCTATGCTGCCGTGGACCCCAGCCGTGACTACGGCTTTGTGGCCGTTGCCGCCGGTGAGGGTCTGAAGGCGGTATTCACCGATCTGGCAGCAGACGCTGTGGTATCTGGCGGTCAGACCATGAACCCCTCCACCGAGGACATTCTGGCTGCCATCCAGAGCGTGCCCGCCAAGACCGTGTTCGTGCTGCCCAACAACAAGAACATCATTATGGCTGCCGAGCAGGCACAGAAGCTGGCGGACCGTCAGGTGGTGGTGCTGCCCACCCGCACTGTGCCCATGGGCATTACCGCGCTGCTGAACTTTGACCCCTCTGTGAATGCCGAGACCAACACCATCAACATGATGGCTGCTGCCGACAAGGTATCCACCGGTCTGATCACCTACGCCGCCCGCGACAGCGAGTACGATGGCAAGCGCATCCGCAAGGGCGAGATCATGGCACTGGAGAACGGCAAGATCGTTTCCACCTCCACCGATATCACCAAGGCCACCTACCGTCTGGCACGCAATATGTGCAAGAAGGATTCCAGCTTTGTCACCATCATTTCCGGCTGTGACGTGAGCGACGAGGACGCCGAAAAGGTTACTGAAATCGTCAAGGCAAAGTGCCCCAACCATGTGGAAGTAAGCCACATCCGCGGCGGCCAGCCTGTTTACTACTATATGATCAGCGTGGAGTAAGCACTCCCCTGCTCTGATCTGTATCACTGCAAACAAAAATCTCCGCATTGGGTACTACACCCAGCGCGGAGATTTTTTCTTTATGAATATTTCAGAAAAAGCTTACCTGACTGCTCTCGGGCAGGTCGCCCAGTGCACCCACCTGACGCAGACGGTCCAGAATGCTGCTGCCCACACCGGAGGCCTGCTGCAGCTCCTCCACCGAGATATATTCCTCTCCGTGGATAGTCACCCGCTCCAGTGCCTCGGCGGCGGCACCGCCCAATCCTTTCAGGGCGCTGAAGGGCAGACGCACCTTGTCGTCCTCTACCACATACTTGGAACCGCGGCTCTTGCCCAGCTCGATGGGCAAAAACTCGTACCCACGGCTCAGCATCTCGTTGACCAGCTGCAAGCTGACCAGCACGTCCTCATCCTTGGCGTTCTTTTCCTCCTTCAGGCGGCGCTTGACCGCTTCCATGTGGGCGCGCGCCACGGCAGCACCGCCGATGGCGGCTTCGTAGTCGATATCGTCGCCGCGCACGGTAAAGTACACCGCATAGAAAGCCTGCGGCTTGTAGATCTTGTACCACATCAGGCGGATGGCACTCATCAAATAGGCCACAGCATGGGCCTTGGGGAACATATACTTGATCTTGCGGCAGCTCTCGATGTACCAGTCCGGTACCTCATGCTCCCGCATGGCTTCCTCCCAGCCCGGCTGGAAGCCGCCCTTGGCCACCTTACCCTTACGCACAGCCTCCATGATATCAAAGGCCATCTTGGGCTCCAGCCCCTTGCGCAGCAGGTACAGCATGATGCTGTCACGGCAGCCGATGACCTCTGCAATGGTGCAGGTGCCGCTGCGGATCAGCTCGTCCGCGTTGCCAGTCCACACGTCCGTGCCGTGGGACAGACCGGAAATCTGGATCAACTCCGAGAAATTCTTAGGCCGTGCCTCCACCAGCATTCCGCGCACAAAGTTCGTGCCCATTTCCGGGATGCCGAAGGTGCCGGTCTGGCTGTCGATCTGCTCCGGGGTCACACCAAGCGCCTCCGGGCTGGTCAGCAGGCTGTACACCTTGGGGTCGTTCATGGGGATGCTGTCCACCGGAATGCCGGTGTATTCCTCAAAATACTTGTAGAAAGTGGGCATATCGTGGCCCAGCTCGTCCAGCTTGAGCAGGGTGTCGTGCAGGTACTTAAACTCGAAGTGGGTGGTCAGCAGACCGCCTGCCACGTCATCCGCCGGGTGCTGGATGGGGCAGAAATCGTAGATCTCGTAGGTGTCCGGCACGACCACCATGCCGCCGGGGTGCTGACCGGTGGTGCGCTTGACGCCGGTGCAGCCCAGCGTCAGGCGGTTTTCCTCGGCGTGGTTCACGGTGCGCTGCCGCTCGTCCAGATATTTTTTTACGTAGCCGTAGGCCGTTTTATCCTGAATACCGGACACCGTGCCGGCCTTGAACACGTTGGCCTTGCCGAACAGTTCCTCAGTGTAGCGGTGCACGTTGGACTGGTACTCGCCGGAGAAGTTCAGGTCGATATCCGGTTCCTTATCGCCGTAGAAGCCGAGGAAAGTCTCGAAGGGGATGTCGTGGCCGTCCACCAGCATCCGGGTGCCGCAATTGGGACAGTTTTTATCCGGCAGGTCAAAGCCGTCGTCCACGCTGCCGTCGGTGATGAACTCGCTGTGCTTGCACTTAGGACAGCGGTAGTGGGGCGGCAGACTGTTCACCTCCGAGATGCCGGAAAAGTGCGCCACAGCGGAGGAGCCGACAGAACCACGGCTGCCCACCTGATAGCCGCCCGCATTGGAGTAGGCCACCAGCTTGACCGCAATGACGTACAGAACCGCGTAGCCGTGGCCGCAGATGGAGTCCAGTTCCTTTTGCAGCCGCTTTTCCACGATCTCGGGCAGGGGGTCGCCGTAATCCCGCTTGGCGTGCTCCCATGTGGCATCGCGCAGCTGCTGCTCTGCGCCCTCGATGCTGGGCGGGTAGGTACCCCGGGGGATGGCGCGCACATTGTTGTCGATCATGGCGGCGATCTTGCGGGGGTTCTTTACTACCACCTCGTAGGCCTTTTCCTTGGGCAGATAGTAGAACTGCGCCAGCATATCCTGCGTGGTGCGGAAGAACAGCGGCGGCTGATTGTCAGCATCCTTAAAGCCGTTGCCCGCCTGTAATACAGCGCGATAGATCGCATCCTCCGGCTCGGTAAAGTGCACGTCGCCGGTGGCAATGACCGGTTTGTGCAGATCCTCACCCAGCTTGATAACGGTGCGGTTGAACTCCTTGATCCGTTCCTCGCTGTCCACCTTGCCGTCCCGCACCATATAGGCGTTGTTGCCCAGCGGCTGGATCTCAAGAATATCGTAGTAGGCGGCGATTTTTTTCAGTTCCTCGTAGCTGGTGCCGTCCACGATGGCGCGGTACAGCTCGCCTGCCTCACAGGCACTGGTGAGCAGCAGGCCGTCCCGGTACTTGTTCAGCAGACTGCGGGGCACGCGGGGCTTTTTGAAGAAGTAGTTGACGTGTGCCTCGCTGACGATTTTGTACAGGTTCTTCAGACCCATCTGGTTTTTGACCAGAATGATCAGGTGGTAGTATTTCTTTTTCAGCACCTCACGGTTGCCGCCAAGACCGGTGTTGATTTCGCTGACCTTCGTTACCTCTTTTTCCGCTAAGTCGTTCAGCATCACGCAGAAGATGCGTCCCAGTGCAGCGGAGTCCTCGCAGGCGCGGTGCGCCTCGTAGGCGGGCAGTTCCAGATGCTTATTGATGGTGCCCTGCTTATAATTGTGCAGGCCCGGGTACATAGTCTGCGCCATGGTCAGGGTGTCAATATAGGTAGGCTCCAGCTTGATGCCGCTGCGCTTGGCAGCTGCCCGCAGAAAGCGCATATCAAAGGCGTGGACGTTGTGTCCCACCAGAATGCGGTCGCCCGCAAAGGCAAGAAAAGCTTCCAGCGCTTCCTTTTCGCTGGGGGCATCGGCTACCATCTCGTTGGTGATGCCGGTCAGCTCGGTGATCTTGGGGGTGATGGGCTTACCGGGCTTGACGAAGGTATCGAACTCCTCCACCACCTCGCCGTTGCGGATGATGACCGCGCCGATCTCGGTAAGGTACTCTACCCCGGGGTCAAGACCGGTGGTCTCGGTGTCAAACACGCAGAACTCGCCGTCCAGCGGCTGATCCTTTACGCCGTAAACGCAGGGCACCATGTCGTCCACAAAATAGGCCTCGCAGCCGTAGATGAGCTTAAAATCCGGGTCCTTTTTGTGGATGTCATCGGCTGCCAGCATGGCTTCCGGGTAGCCCTGACACACGCCGTGGTCGGTGATGGCAATGGCGGGGTGTCCCATGCGGTGCGCCAGCTTGACGATGCCGCCGGGGTCGCAGAAGCCGTCCATGCTGGAAAGCTTGGTATGCAGATGCAGCTCCACCCGCTTTTCCGGGGCGGTATCCTCCCGCTTTTTGCGCTCCACGATCAGCACATCGTAGGGGTACACGATGTAGTCGTGCTCGTATTTATCGTAGGAGCAGTCGCCCCGCACGATGACCGTGCTGCCCTTGCCGATGCCCTCCCACTTGGAGCAGTCCTCCCCTTCCTGTGCACGGACTTTCAGGTTGATCGAGCCGGTGTAGTCGGTGATAGACACGGTGTAGATCTTGCGGTAGTTGCCCTTGACCTCGGTAAAAAACACATCGCCCCAGATCATGCACTTGCCGCCCTCGCCGCCCAGATTTTTGAGGGGGGTAAGGTTTTTGGGGGTGAACATTTTGCCGTGGAAGATGGTAACCGGCTTGTCGGTAAGGTTGAGCCCCTCCACCTTGATAGACGGTGCGGTGTTCTTTTTCTCAAATTTGACCACCGGCGGTGCGATCTTGCGTTCCAGCTTTTCCTCCATCTGCTGCTGCTCCGCCGCAGTCACTGCGCTTTGCAGCGTCACCTTGGGGGTAACGCCGGTATGCTCGGCAATACGCTTTGCAAGCAGTTCCTCAAAGCCCATCTCCTGCAAAAACTTTGTGCCGTGGCACACCCCCACCGTGATATTCTGCCCGGTGATGGTAATGCTGCTCCTGTCCAGAAAGCCGTTGATGGGCACACCGTCCCGCTTCATGTCCTCCAGCAGGGTGCGCAGAGCGTGCTCGTCCAGCATAGCATAGCCGAACAGGTTTTTGATCTTCAGTTCAAAGCCCTCGTAGTCCGGCTGCAGGGAAGCCAGCAGGCGGGCGCAGAGGTTCTGATCCAGCGGGGCGGCGCTGCGCAGAGTAAACTCGACCTGCCGGTCCTGCCGCAGCATCCGGGCGTGCTCCACGATCACCTGCCCGAAGCAGGCCGCAAAATCCGGGTCCGCCATAAACTGCGGCCACAGCTGGGAAACAAGTGGTTTCACAAATGGTACTCCTTTTTGGTGGGTTCTTTACAGCACAAACTGCCGCACCCGCTTTTGCAGGTGTGGCAGTAGGGAAAAGAATACTTACAATTTATAGATCTCGTCCATGAACTGATCCAGAATGTTATCGCCGGTCAGCTTTTTGATGGGCTTGCCGTGGATGAACAGCACGGCCTCGCCCTTGCCGCCAGCAATGCCGATATCGGCTTCGCGCGCTTCGCCGGGGCCGTTGACAACGCAGCCCATCACAGCTACCTTGATGGACTTTTTGTAGCCCTGCAGCCGCTTTTCCACCTCGTTGGCGATCTCAGTGCAGGGGTACTGGGTGCGTCCGCAGGTGGGACAGGTGATGACCTCCGGCCCGGTGACCGGGAAGCCCACAGCGCGCAGGATGTTAAAGCCTGCTTCCACCTCTTTTTCCGGCTCCGCAGCCAGCGACACACGGATGGTGTCGCCGATGCCCTCCAGCAGCATCCCGCCGATGCCCATGCCGCTTTTCAGCAGACCCATCTGGTAGGTGCCGGCTTCGGTGACGCCCACATGGAGCGGGTAGTCGGTGACGGCGCTGAGCTGGCGGTAGGCTTCCATCATGCGGGGCACGTTAGAGTTCTTGATGGAGATGACGATGTTGTTAAAATCGAACTTTTCCAGCAGCCGCACATGGTACAAAGCGCTTTCCACCATGGCCTCCGGGGTGGGTGCACCGTAACGGGCAAGAATGTGCTTTTCCAGACTGCCGCCGTTGACACCAATACGGATAGGGATGTTCTTCTGCTGGCAGGCATCCACCACTGCCTTTACCCGGTCGTCGTCACCGATGTTGCCCGGGTTGATGCGGATCTTGTCCACACCCACGTCCGCGCAGGCCAGCGCTGCCTTGTAGTCAAAGTGGATATCCGCCACGATGGGGATGTTCACCGCGTTCTTGACGGCTTCGATGCACTTTGCATCCGCCGGGCTGGGGCAGGTCACCCGCAGGATCTGGCAGCCTGCAGCTTCGCACCGCTTAGCCTGTGCCACATTGCCTTCGATGTCCTCCACCGGCACATTGAGCATGGTCTGCACCGCAATAGGGTTGCTGCCGCCGATGGTCACATTGCCGATCTTCACTTCACGTTTTTTCTGCCGCATAAGGGTTCCCCTTTCTTATACTGTCCCGGTGATGAGCCGGAGAATATCGTTGTAGGTTGCAAAGAGCATCAGCCCGAACAGCAGCCCGAAGGTTGCAAGGGTGAGCACGCTTTGCAGCTTTTCCGGCACTGCATGGCCGGTGACGCCTTCAATGACCAAAAATACTACCTTACCGCCGTCCAGCGCCGGGAATGGCAGCAGGTTGAGGATGCCAAGGTTGACGGTGATGAGCGCCAGCAGCTCCAGCAGATCCTGCCAGCCGTAGCTGGCGGCCTGCCCGATGGCCGATACGATGCCCACCGGGCCGGAGAGGTTATTGATGCTCTCCCGCCCGCGCATTAAGTCCGCAAGGGAGGTGAACACGATGCGCCCATAATACAGCACGCTGTTGCCCGCCTCCCGCAGCACGTTGCCGGGGGTCTTTTCCAGTCCATAGACGGAAAAACCGATGCTCATGTGGGTCTCGCCCTGTTCGTCCTGCCATGTGTCGAACTGCACCCCCGGCAGCTGCACCTTTTGGCCATCCCGCAATACGGTGAAATCCGCACTGTAAGACTGGGTGCGCACCAGCTCGTACAGGATATCGTTGGCCACAAAGCAGCGGCGGCCGTTCACCGCCAGAACCTTGTCCCCCGCCTGCAGGCCGGTCTGCCCACAGAGGGCACCGTCCTGAATGGCGTAGATGGTCTTGCTGGTAATGGGCTCGTTCTGGGCGGCGATGAGGATTACCAGCACCACAAAGCCCAGCACGAAATTCATGACAGCACCGGCTACCATGACCAGTGCCCGCTGCCAAACCGGTGCTTCATTCAGGGGGACGCCGGTGGGCTGCACAGATGCTTCCGTCTCCGGGGCGGGCTGCTCCTGCGCAGTGCGGGCAGCTTCTGCCTGCTGGCTTTCGGGGCTTTCCTCCCCTTCCAGCGCTACAAAGCCACCCACAGGCAGGGCACGCAGACTGTACTGGGTGCCTTTATGATTCTTTTTCCAGAGCACCGGCCCCATGCCGATGGAAAACTCATTGACCTGAATGCCGCAGAGCTTTGCCACAGTAAAATGCCCGAACTCGTGGATGGCGATCACCGCACTGAACACGAGCAGCGCGGCAAGAATGGTGATAATAAATGACATTCGTTCTCCTATACCGCCCCGGAACTGTTACAAAAACAGCGCCAAGGCGTATATTGCTGATAAAGCGTTACAGGTGTGCCCGCACGAATGCACGCGCCATGCGGTCGCACTCGTACACGTCTGCCAGCGTATAGTCGCCGCCAAAGCTGTCGCTATCCACAACAGCCTCCACCAAGCGGCCGATATCCAAAAAGCCGATCTTGTCCTCAAGGAACAGCTTAACGGCTTCCTCGTTGGCACCATTGGCGGCGCAAGGGCCAAGACCGCCCTTGCGAATGGCCTTTTTGCAGGCGGCAAGGCAGCGGAAGGTCTCTTCATCGGCTACATCGAAGGTGAGCAACTTCAGGGTGGTAAAGTCCAGCTCCGGCACTACGCCCGGCACACGCTTGGGGTAGGTCAGGGCGTACTGGATAGGGATGCGCATATCCGGCACACCCAGCTGCGCGATGATCGAATTATCGCTGAACTGCACCGCAGAGTGGACGATACTCTGGCGCTGCACCACGATTTGGATTTTTTCCGGGGGCAGACCGAAGAGCCATACAGCCTCGATCAGTTCCAGACCCTTGTTCATCAGGGTGGCGGAGTCGATGGTGATCTTTGCGCCCATATTCCAGTTTGGGTGCTTGAGGGCGTCTGCACGGGTCTTGCCGCGCAGCTGCTCGGTGGTCATGCCGAAAAAGGGGCCGCCGGAGGCCGTGAGCAGAATTTTGGTCAGACTGGGGGCGCTTTCCTTATCCTGCAGACACTGGAAGATGGCGGAGTGCTCGCTGTCTACTGGAAGCAGCTGTACGCCGTGCTTTTCCACAGCTTGCGTGACCAGATGACCGCCGGTGACAAGGCTCTCCTTGTTGGCCAGTGCCAGGTCATGGCCGCTTTCGATGGCGCACAGGCTGGCACCAAGGCCGGCAATGCCCACCACACTGTTCAGCACCACATCCGGGCCGTCCAGCGCAGCCAGCTCTTTCAGCCCCTCCGGGCCGGTGAGCAGCTTGGGCGCATTTGCCCGGCCTGCCAGCGCAGCGTCCAGCTTTGCGGCGGCGTCCGGGTCGGTCATGCAGACGTATTTCGGGTGGAACTCTTCGATCTGCTGCAAAATTTTTTCTACATGGCTGTGGGCAGAAAGGCCGTAGACCTCGTACCCTTGAGCGCGGATGACATCCAGACTCTGGGTGCCGATGGAGCCGGTAGAACCCAGCAGCGTAATTTTTTTAGACATAATAGTTTCCTCCCCTGTATCAGGCGTAGAACACGGCGGTAATGACCATGGTCACGAAGGGCGCGATGAACATCACGCTGTCAAAGCGGTCCAGAATGCCGCCGTGCCCCGGGAAGATGGTGCCGTAGTCCTTGATGCCGCACTGGCGCTTGACCACGCTGGCAAACAGGTCGCCGTAGATGCCCAGCACAGCGGCGATACAGCCCAGCAGCGCAATGATAACATACATGGAAACGCCGATATTAGAGCGGGTAAAGGCCTCCATGCGGTTTGCCGCTATGGAGTAGATGAGGGTGGCGACCACGCCGAACACCATGGTGCCCAGCACGCCGCCGATGGCACCCTCCACCGTCTTTTTGGGGCTGACCACCGGGCACAGCTTATGCTTGCCGAAGGCGCGGCCTGCAAAATAGGCACAGGTATCGCCGCCCCATGCAAAGCAGAGGATGAGCAGGATGAAGAAAACCGCGTCATAGCCGAATTTTTCCACTGGCAGACGCTCCTTGAGCAGAACGAAGGAGTAGAAGCAGAAGATCACGATGCCCGAAAACACCAAAAGACCGCTGGCCTTCTGGTAGCTGATGGTGCCGTTGCGCACCACCAGATAGATGGCAAAAAAGGTGACCAGCACAAAGGACATCGGCATGACCAGCTTGCGCATGGCGCTATAGCTGGAAAGCATGACCAGCAATGTATAGGGTACCAGCACTGCGTACATGAGCCAGTCTTTTTTTTCAAAGCCGAGGGCGCTGTAAATCTCGTGGATGGCGATCAGGGTAATGGCTGCGATCACCAGATTGAACACCATGGTGTTGAAGGTAAACATCACGCCGATGAGTACCAGAATGCCCACGATCGCAGTAATAATGCGTGTTTTCATAGGTTTCGATCTCCTTTGTTCTTCCGGCAGCAGCCCCTTGCAGGGCAACGCATTCCGACCCGAGGAAGTACCGGGTCTGTCGGGTCTGCACCATAGGTGCAGGGTTTGCAATACGGACAGATTGCCGCTCAGATGCCGCCGAACCGGCGGCTGCGGTGGTTGAACTCCTCAATGGCGGTATCCAGATCGGCGCGGGTAAAGTCCGGCCAGAGCACATCCATCTCCACCAGTTCCGAATAGGCGGCCTGCCAGAGCATAAAGTTGGACAGCCGCTTTTCGCCGCTGGGACGCAGGATAAAGTCCGGGTCCTTCTGTCCGGCGGTGTACATGGCATCGCTCATCATCTGCTCGTTGATGTCCTCGGGGCGGATCTCGCCTGCCACAGCCTTTGCGGCCAGCTGCTGCGCCGCCCGCACGATCTCCGGGCGGCCGCCGTAGTTGATGGCGATGTTCAGGGTCATGCCGGTCTTGCAGGCAGAGTCCCCTTCCAGTTCATTCATCATCTTTTGCAGCTTGGGGTCCAGCGCGGTGCGGTCGCCCAAGAACTTGATGCGGATATTGCGGTTCTTGTAATCAAAGCCCTCGATGAGGTACTGGGCGAACAGCTTCATGATGGCACCCACCTCTTCCAGCGGGCGCTTCCAGTTCTCGGTAGAGAAAGCATAGAAATACACCGATGCTACGCCAAGTTCATCGCAGTAGTTGGCAATATCCTTAAACACCGCCGCACCTTTTTTGTGTCCTGCGGTGCGGGGCAGGCCGCGGTTTTTCGCCCAGCGGCCATTGCCGTCCATGATGATGCCGATGGAAAGCCCCTCGGCAAATTCTTTGGGGTGTGCCATTTATACCTCCCGGCAGCAGGGCTGCCCTGCAAAAAGTGCCGCGCACCTTTCACCAGCGCACGGCACCTCCCAATCGTTATTGTGTGCTGCGGATCAGACGGCCATGATCTCCTTCTGCTTTTCTTCCACGGCAGCATCGATGTTCTTGATATACTTATCGGTCAGCTTCTGGACATCCTCTTCCATGGTCTTCTGGGTATCCTCGGTCAGTTCGCCGGCCTTCTTCATAGCCTTGGCCTTATCCATGGCGTCGCGGCGCACGTTGCGCACAGCAACCTTGGCATCCTCGCCCAGCTTGGAGACCTCCTTGGCCAGCTGCTTGCGTCGCTCCTCGTTGGGTGCGGGGAAGTTCAGGCGGATGGTAACGCCGTCGTCAATGGGGGTGATGCCCACATCGCTGGCCATAATCGCCTTGCTGATGGGACGCAGCAGGGTGCGGTCCCAAGGGGTGATGGTGAGGGTGCGTGCCTCAGAGACTGCCACAGCGGCCAACTGCTGGATGGGGGTGGGAGCACCGTAGTAGTCCACGACCACCTTATCCAGCACGGCGGGGTTTGCACGGCCTGCGCGCACAGCGGCCAGCTCGCGGCTCAGGTGCTCCACAGAGCTCTTCATCTTATCTTCGTAAACCTTGGTGTTGCTGCTCATTGTCGTTGTTCTCCTGTTTCTTTATTCTATTGATCCATGCAGGCAGCGCACTGTGCCGCTGCTGCTCTATCCAATCGTATGCAGTTGCACCGGGGTGCTATGCTCAGCCCTCGTAGACCAGCGTGCCCACGTTCTCGCCCTGCACAGCCCGTGCGATGTTGTCCGGATCGGCCAGATCAAACACCAGAATGGGCAGCTTGTTGTCGCGGCACAGGGTAGCTGCGGTGCCGTCCATAACGGCCAGCTGATCCTCCAGCACCTTGGTAAAGGTAAGGGTATCGTACTTTTTGGCATCCGGGTACTTGTGGGGATCCTTATCGTAAACGCCGTCCACCATGGTTGCCTTGAACATCACATCGGCGCTCACCTCCACGGCACGCAGCGCGGTAGCCGTATCGGTAGAGAAGAAGGGGTTGCCAGTGCCACCGCCGAACACAGCGATCTTGCCCTCATCCATGGCGCGCAGAGCGTCCTTGCGGGTAAAGGCAGGAGCCACCTGCGGCATGGTGATCGAGGTGAACACCTCGGTGGGCACGCCCAGCTGCTCCAGCTTATCGGAGACAGCCAGTGCGTTCATCACCGTAGCCAGCATACCGATCTTATCGGCCAGCGTGCGCTCCATCTTACCGCTGGAGCGGCCGCGCCAGAAGTTGCCGCCGCCCACAACGATGCCGATCTGCACGCCCAGCTCATGAGCTTTCTTCACGCCGCCGCAAATAGCGTCCATGGTAGGCTCATCAAAGCCCATGCCCTTTTCGCCGCCCAGCGCCTCGCCGCTGATCTTCAAAAGGATACGCTTATATTTCAATGCCATAATCCAAACACCACCTGTTTTATCTTTCGCCGGACAGAGCCGGCATTTTTGCTATACTATATTTTACAATAAATTCGCCACATTGTAAACAGTCAAACGCATCGTTCTTCGCAAAGCTTTTGTGAACGAATGCGCAGCGCCCGCAAAGCCTGCTTTTGCTCCGGGGGGATGCGGCGGCTTTCTACTGCTTTCTGGATGGTCTTGTTGTGCGTCCACACGTCCAGCCGCTTTTCGGTCAGCCACGGCAGCGCCGCTGCAGGCTGCTTTGCCAGTGCCGTGGCAAAATACCACGCCCGCATCATATTGACATAGTATTCCTCGCTGTGCACCGCCGCCACCCAAGCTAGATATTCCGGCCGGAAGGCATCGTCCAGATAATACCGCGTCAGCATCCCGATCCCGTAGCGCACGGTATACACTTGGTCAGAGCCCAGCCAGCGCCGGATAGCAGGCAGCAGCTCCGGCTTATGCTGCGCAAATACCTTGGGGCTGAAATTATCGCAGACTGCCCAGTTATCCACATAGGGCAAAAAGCGCTCCGTTGCCGCCAGCGCTGTGTCGTAATCCCGGACAGACTCCAGCAGAAAGGCGTGGAGGGCGTTTTCTTCACAATAAAAATGCGGTAGTTCTTGCAGAAATGCCTCCGCTTCCGGGGTATCTGCCAGCTGTTTTGCCAGCTTACGCAGCAGCGGCACCCGCACCCCGATCACCGTTTCCGGTGGCAGGGTGGGCATCAGGCGGCTGTAAAAGATCTGATATTCCTTATCTTGCAGCGCAAACAGCTGCGCACGGATCGCATCCACTTCCTGCATGTTGTCACTTCCCTTCTGCACCATTGTACCAGATGGGAAGGAAAATGCAAAGAGAAAGACCGCAAACGGCTTTTGTTCCGTCTGCGGTCTTTCTCTTATTGGGTCACTGTGTCTTAATTCAGATGGTCAATGGCATACTGAGCTTCGGACGTTGTAAACTGCTCACCGTATTCAGAAGTAAGCTGGTCATAAACTGCGCTTTTGGACATTGACATATTATAATAATATTGCTTTGCCTTTTCGAGGGCATTCGCATTCCAGTCTACGCCCGTCATATTATCAATAGCATATTGTGCAGCATCCGCCGGGAAGCCTTCACCATAAGAAGATGTCAGTTGGTCATATACTGCTTTCTTTGACATATGAAGCTGGTTTGCGTATTGTAAGCCTTTCGTTAAAGCATTTTGATATTCTTGATTAGAAGATTTACCAGAGACCTTTCCCGTAGAGCCAGCACCGGGACCGCCTGTAATCCAACCGGGTCTCGAACTGTATGTCAAACTATTTTCATCGTTTGAACTGTTATACGATGAAGTTGAAGTTTTCTTAGCCTTGCTTTTGACGTTTACAGTCATAGACGCACTTATATTACCATCAATCGTTGCAGTTATTTGCGCCGTTCCCTCTTTTCCAGCATATAACATTCCATTTTCAACTTTCGCAACAGATTCATCCGTTGTTGTCCATACAATCTTATCTGCATTGATGTTTGTAGGGTATACGGTGTATTCTGGACAATTATAGATTGTATCTGTTCTTTTCGTGGTTTCTGTTTCTTCAAACTCAATTCGAGGTTCGTTATCCACGCTGCCTTTTTGCGACGAAGTAATTTCACTATCGGCTGTTTTTTCGCTGTCGGCTAATTCTCTACTATTATTCGCATACCAACCGAGGCCACCACCGCATACCAGCAAAAAGATCACTGCCGTCATGCCTATAATTTTCCAATTTAGTAAACATTTTCCTTTTCGCTTCTTTATGTAGCATGCCTCAATATCAGCTACTGCTTTTTTAAGGCTTTCCTCGTCCTTTGGGGCAACAGAATAGCAGTATTCAACTTTTGTATCATTCTCTTCTGCTGTAATCATCAATACCGATTCATTTCCTTTTCGCTTTACCTTTATGCTCTTAATTGCTGGATAAGGAATAACCTTTCCGCTTCCATCAATGATGCCGTCTGCAATAAAGGTAACGTCCAGTGAATCACCTGTCCCTGTAAAATGATACTCCATTGTACAATCCTCCTTGTTTTGGCTTCTTTATTCCATTATATCATTTTATGTTTAATTGTAAACATAATTGCAACATTTCTTTCTATCGTTCTGTGCATCATAATAGAATCAGGGTGATAATTATGGACGAACTCAAGATAACAAAGCGCACAGAACCTGTTATGTTCACGATTCGGGTAGACAAATCCATTGTTGACTTTTACGACGATTTAGCGCAAAAGACGAACCGTTCTCGAAACGAGCTTATTGGCCTTGCGTTGGAATATGCCAAAGATAAAATCAAAATCGAGCCGTAATACGTTTATTCATATCAAAAGAGCCGCAGCCGGGAAGAAAATCCCCGACTGCGGCTCTTCTGTTAATTTAGTTTTTATCACGCTTTTCAAAAGCAGCGCTCAAATCAGCCGTATTTTCAATTTGCAGATGTTACCCCACCCGCTGCCGTTTATCCAGCCGCATCTTATCGGCTATCATCGCGATGAACTCACTGTTGGTGGGTTTTCCGCGCAGGTTATGGATGGTATAGCCGAAGTAGCTATTGAGGGTATCCACGTCTCCCCTGTCCCACGCCACCTCGATGGCGTGGCGGATGGCGCGCTCCACCCGGCTGGCGGTGGTGCCGTTTTTCTTGGCAATTTCCGGGTAGAGCCGCTTGGTCACGGCGTTGATGTACTCCGGCTCGTTCATGGTGAGCAGGATGGCATCCCGCAGGAACTGGTAGCCCTTGATATGGGCAGGCACGCCAATTTGGTGCAGTATTTCGGTGACGGTCAACTCGTCACTGTCCACGCTGGTGTGGAGCAGGTGCTTTTCCTGTCCGCTGGCTGCTTTGAGCACCCGGGCGGCAAGGACACTTTCGTCAAAGGGCTTGACAAAATAGTAGGCAAAGCCCTCGTCCAGCAGCTCCTGTACCATCTCCTCACTCTGGAACGCGCCGGTAACGAAAAACGAGGTGTGGCGCTCGCCTGCGGCGTTGTAGCGCTGCTTGACCGCCAGCGCGTCCAGCCCGGGCATAAAGGCGTCCAACAGCACTACCTGCGGGCGAACCGCCAGCATCTTCTGCAAAACTTTATTTCCATCCTTTTCCACAACGGTCACTTCCACGCCCTTTTGCTCCAGCGCCTCACGACAGGCTTCTGTGATCTGAGCACCGGTATCCGACATCAAGAATCTCACTTTATCCATGGTTGTTTCCTCCAATGTGTGCAGTTCCCTTAACACCATGGATTTTACCATAATTTTCCAGATAGTTCAACGGTTTATTTTGGGAAATTATGGAAATTCCGCTCGAATGTCATACTTTTTTATGCTGCTGCGTCCGTTCCGGGCACGGAATGTGCCTGTTCCAGCATGGTTTGTGCAAAAATACCGTAGCCTCGTGTCGGGTCATTGACCAGCACATGGGTCACTGCACCCACCAGCCGTCCGTTTTGCAGGATGGGGCTGCCGCTCATCCCCTGCACGATGCCGCCGGTCTGCGCCAGCAGTGCCGGGTCGGTGACGCGCAGCACCATGTTGCGGCGCGGGTCGGCATCGTTCACCTTTTCAATATAGACACGGTAGCTGCGGGGCGTTTCGCCGCTGGTGGTGGTCAGGATCTCTGCCGCGCCGGGCAGCACCTCCTGCGCAAAGGCAAGCTCTGTCTGCTGCCCGGCAATGGCAGTGCTTACCGTTCCGTAGACGCCGTTTTCGCCGTTGATGCAGATCCTGCCAAGGGCGTGGTCGCTGATAAATTTGCCCTTCAGCTCTCCGGGGCTGCCGGCGGTACCGCCGGTGCAGCCCACGATCTGGCAGGCCACGATCTCACCGCTGCGCAGGGCGACCTGCTCGCCGGTGTCGCTGTCGCTGATGGGATGCCCCAGCCCGGCGAATACCCCGGCCTGCACATCCACAAAGGTCAGAGTGCCCACCCCGGCGGAGGAATCCCGCACCCACATTCCTGCCCGCCACTGGGCGTTCTGCGTATCCCACACCGGCAAAAGGGTGGTCTGCCGCTGCTCCCCCTTGCGGACGTAGACCACCTCCACCGCCGCACCGGCAGCGGCCTCCAGCGCGGCATGGACCTGCTCGTTGGTCTCGGTAACGGTGTTCCCCATGCGGATCACCCGGTCGCCCAGCCGCAGCCCCGCCTGCTTTGCGGGGTTTACCGTACCGGCGGCGGTGTGTACCTCGGAAAAGCCCACCACAAGCGCCCCCTCCGAGAACATTTTCACCCCAAAGGGCGTGCCGCACACCGTGACCGTGGGGCGCTGCATCACGGTGGCGCGGATGGTCTTGACCGGCAGCCAGCCGCCCAGTGCCAGCGTGGTCTGGTAGCTGCCCGCTGCCCGGGTGCTGGCCACATTGCGGCTGCCGTGCCCGCGCAGCGGCTCCACCCAGCCAAAGCGCGGCAGCGTGAGCGTCTGTTCCGGTTCCAGATAGACCTCCTCCGGCAGGGCGCACCACAGCCAGCCCAGCGCCGCCACCGCGGCCACCAGCAGATAAACACCTATTATCTTTATCCACCTGACGATGCTGTGCTTGGACATTTTACGGCCTCCCTGCGCATTTTTCGGGGTTAGTATGCGCAGACAAGCACGAAAAAACCGCACCCGCATCCAAAAATGGACACAGGTGCGGTTATGATTTTACAGGGACAGGCGCTTATGCGTCCTGCAGCTCGCCGCGGCTGGCGGCCTTGAGGTAGGCGAAGATGAACTCATCGATATCGCCATCCATCACGGCATCCACGTTGCCGGTCTCGTAGTTGGTGCGGTGATCCTTGACCATAGTGTAGGGCATGAACACATAGCTGCGGATTTGGTGGCCCCATGCGATCTCGTTCTGCACGCCCTTGATGTCGTCGATCTTATCCATATGCTGCTGCTTGGCGATCTGGTAGAGCTTAGCCTTCAGCATTTCCATAGCGTAGTCGCGGTTCTGGAACTGGCTGCGCTGGGTCTGGCAGTTGACCACGATGCCGGTGGGCTTGTGGATCAGACGGACAGCAGAGGAGGTCTTATTGATGTGCTGGCCGCCGGCGCCGGAGGAGCGGTACACCTGCATCTCGATATCCTCGGGGCGGATGTTCACCTGAATGGTGTTGTCCAGCTCGGGCATAACCTCCAGAGAAGCAAAGCTGGTCTGGCGGCGGGCGTTGGCGTCAAAGGGAGAGACACGCACCAGACGGTGCACGCCGTTCTCGCTCTTAAGCAGACCGTAGGCGTTGGCACCCTTGACCATCATAGAGGCGCTCTTCAGACCGGCTTCGTCGCCGTCCTGATAATCCAGCACCTCCACGGTCATGCCATGTGCCTGTGCCCACTTATTATACATACGATACAGCATCTCGGCCCAGTCCTGTGCCTCGGTGCCGCCGGTGCCTGCGTGGAAGGTAAGAATGGCGTTGCTGTGGTCGTACTCGCCGTTCAGCATGGTCATCAGCTGCAGTTCCTCCACAGCCTTGCCCACGGTGTTCACGGCCTCCTCGGCCTCGGGGATCATGGCGGGGTCGTACTCCTCGTCCAGCATCTCCAGCATGGTCTCAGCGTCATCGTACAGACCCTGCAGCTTTTCAAAGCGGTTCAGCTTGCCCTTCAGGTCGCCGACCTCGTCAAAGACCTTCTTGCTCAGTTCTGCATCATCATAAAATCCGGGGCGGGACATAGTGTGCTCCAGCTCCTGCACGCGCTTGCGGCTTGCTTCAATGGCCAGTGCTTCCTCCAGGTCCTTAACGGCCTTGGCGTGCTCGGCCAACTGCACTTTCAGTTCATCAGTCGTGATCATTCTCTAAGTTCCTCTCGTTCAAGGGTTTACATCATAACAATAATGTCCCCGGCAGGGTGCAAAACGCACGCGCAGCGCGCATTTTCTGCTCCGCCAAAAGACACAGTTTATACACAGATACTTCATTAGTATACCGAGAATCTGTGATAAAGTAAAGAGGAAAAATACTATCTTGCCGGATTTTTAAAGATTTTCACCTTTTCTTTTCATACCCGGGGGAGTATAATACCAGTATGATCGATTTCACAGGAGGATATCATGCCGAAATATTATGGCTGTCCCTGTGAGGGCTGCGGCAAGCCGCTGACCCTTCAGGACGACATCGTGGTCTGCCCGGACTGCGGTGCACCCTATCACCGCACCTGTTACGAGAAAATGGGTCTGTGCATCCACGCCCCTGCCCATGGCGCAGGCTATGAATGGAAGTTTCCTTATCAGGATGCGCAGCTGCGCACCTGTCCCACCTGCGGGGAGCGCACCCTGCGCAGCGAGAATGTCTGCCGCTGCTGCGGCGCTGCCCTGCCCCCTGAGAGTGCAGAACAGCCCAACGACCGTGCTGCCGCCAGCGCCGAGCAGAACCGGGATTTTGATTACAGCAGGATGTACCGGGACGAAATGTACCGTAATTTTACCGAGAAGGTCGTTGACCCGGTGCACCGCAATGTGCGCGCCGCCTTTGGCAAGGATGAACTGATCGACGGCGTCCCCTATCAGGACTGGGTGGATTTTATCGGCACAGCCGCGCCGGTCTACCTGAACGATTACAGCCAGATGCAGCTGCGTCACTCCAAGATCTCCATGAGTTTTTCAGCGCTGCTGTTCGGCCCGTTCTACTTTTTCTACCGCAAGGCGTGGAAGCCCGCCTTCGGCTTTCTGGCCGCAGAACTGCTGCTGTTCATCCCCACCTTAATCAGTATGATGCAGACCACCGGCAGCCCCCTGACCGCCGGGATCAGCGCCTCTATGCTGGTAGTGTTGAGCCGCGTCATGTCCCTTCTCAGTTTTGCACTGATGCTGGTGCGGGGGCTGTATGGCAAGTGGCTCTACCGCCGCAGCGCAGCGGCACGCATCCGCCGCATCCGTGCCGAGTTCCCGGACCCGGAGCAGCGCCGCGCCGTGCTGAACGCACAGGGCGGTGTCAGCTTTGCAGCCTGCATCGGAGCGTTCATCCTGCTGATGCTAGTAGGCAGCCTTTGCTCCATGCTGCTGGGGCCGGACCTGAACGCACTGGTAGGCACCTTTATCTGATAACGGTTCATGCAGGATGGGGATCCTGCTGAAAAGCGCGGTTCACCGTGCATAAAATGAGAACATGGGAGAATCATTATGAAAAAAGTCACCAAAGCCGTTATTCCGGCTGCGGGTCTTGGCACCCGCGTACTGCCCGCTACCAAGGCAATGCCCAAGGGAATGCTGCCCATCGTGGATAAGCCCGCCATCCAGTATCTGGTGGAGGAGGCCGTCCGCTCCGGTATTACCGATATCCTGATCATTCTGGGCCGCAACCAGAGCATTATTGAGGATCATTTTGACCGCAGCCCCGAGCTGGAGGAAAAGCTGGCAAAGCCCGGCAAGGAAAAGATGCTGGAGGAGTGTCTGGGCATCGCCAATATGGCCAACATCCTGTTTGTACGCCAGAAGGAGACGCTGGGTCTGGGGCACGCGGTAAACACCGCCAAGGCCTTTACCGGCGATGATCCCTTTGTGGTCATTTACGGCGATGACGTGATCTGGGGCGAGGATCCGGTCTGCGCCCAGCTGATCCGCGCCTACGAGGAGTTCGGCCGTCCGGTTGCCGGCGTGTCCGCTGTGCCTTGGGAGGACGTGAGCCGCTATTGCAGCTTAAAGACCACCCCTATCCACGACAACTACTTCTTTGTGGACGATATGATCGAGAAGCCCAAGAAGGGGCAGGAGTTCAGCAACTATTCCATTCTGGGTCGTGTGCTGCTGACCCCGGAGATCTACGAGATCCTTGCCCACACCAAGCCCGGTGCCGGTGGCGAGATCCAGCTGACCGATGCCATGGCAGAGTATGCCCGTACCCGCGGCGGCATGACCGCCGTGGAATTCACCGGCAAGCACTACGATATGGGCAACAAGCTCAAGGTCGTGGAGGCTCAGGTGGAACTGGCCTTGCAGCACCCTGAGATCGGCGAGGAGTTCCGCGCCTACCTGAAGGAGTTCTGCAAGACGCTGTAAATATATACTGCGTAAACAATAAAAACGGGGCTGTTGCACGAAACTATGTGCAGCGGCCCCGTTTTTTTGCCTATATTCAGATAAAAAGGGGTTCAGAAACGCCCGCAGGCCTTTTTGAACCCTAAATATGAAAATTAAATTCCTGATTTAGTTTGCCTGACTGGGATGCGGCACGGGCGGGCGCTTGGTGAACATGGCCTTGAGTGCCAGCGGGGTAGCCACGCTGGACACCACGATCAGCAGGATCACAGCGGTAAAGTAGACCGGGTCTACCACACCGATGGCCAGACCCTTCTGTGCCACGATCAGTGCCACCTCGCCGCGGGTCATCATACCGACGCCGACCTTCAGGGAGTCGTCCCAGTTGAAGCGGCAGACCTTTGCAGCCAGACCGCAGCCGATGATCTTGGTGATCAGCGCCACAACCACAAAGCAGACGCAGAACAGCAGGATTTCCGGGGTCAGGCCGCTGATATCAGTCTTGAGGCCGATGGAGGCAAAGAAGATCGGCGCAAAGATAACGTAGTTGCTGATATCCACCCGGCGCTCCACATAGGGCGCGTCATCCATGGTGCACAGCACGATACCTGCAATGTAAGCGCCGGTGATATCGGCGATGCCGAAGTACTCCTCAGCAATGTAGGCCATGGCAAAGCAGAAGGCCATGCTCACGATGGTGATACGCTGGGTATGGGGGTTGCGCTGATCCAGCCACTTCATGGCGTAGTGCGCCACAAGGCCAACGCCCAGTGCGGTGGCAAAGAACAGCACCGTATTGAACAGCACCTTGCCCAGACCCGTACCGGTGCCGCTGCTGGCACCCAGCACGCAGGTGAGCACCACGATGCCGATGACATCATCAATGACAGCGGCACTGACGATAGTCGTGCCCAAAAAACTCTTCAGGTGCCCAAGCTCCTGCAAGGTTGCCACCGTGATGGACACACTGGTAGCGGTCATAATGGTGCCGATGAACAGCGCCCGGTAGAACTCCGGGCTGCCAACTGCGGCAAAGCCGTAGAACGCACCATATAATAAGGTGCCGCCCACCAGAGGCACAGCCACGCCAACGGTAGCGATCAGGGTGGCGATGGGGCCTGCCTTGATCAGCTCTTTCAGGTTAGTGCCGAGGCCGGTGGTGAACATGAGCATCACAACGCCGATCTCTGCAAAGATGGAGATGGAGTCACTGATCTGCACTAGGTTCAGCAAGCAGGGGCCGATCAGCAGGCCGGCGATGATCTCGCCCACCACCTGCGGAGCCTTGCACTTACGCGCCACCAGTCCGAAGAATTTCGCGCTCAGGATTATGATTGCCAGATCTCGAAACAACGAATACATGGATTATCCTCCTTTAATTTTTCCCGCTTTCCTGCCACTGCCGGAGCCCCGGCCCTGCCATATTGCAGGGAAAGCGTTTACATTATAGTCCTTTTTACCAAAAAATGCAAAACATTTTTTATCGTTCTTTTTGTCAAAAAAGCTTGACAGAAGTAAAGAAGCTTGCTATAATAAGTTGCTGTCTGAACAGACACACCACACAGGCCGCGATACCGCGGCCTGTGTACCCTTGGCCTTGCAGATCCGCAGGGCCCTCAAGTCCAAAAGGAGGTGCTACAAAAATGGCAAAGTACGAAACCATGCTGATTACCAGCGCCGCTCTCGATGAGGAGGCTTCCGCCGCTCTGGTGGGTAAGTTCAAGTCCCTGATCGAGGCTAACGGTACGATCGATTCTATCGACGAGTGGGGCAAGCGCCGTCTGGCCTACCCCATCAACGACGAGGAAGAGGGCGTCTACACCGTGATCAACTTCACCAGCGAGCCCAGCTTCCCCGCTGAGCTGGACCGTGTGTACAAGATCACTGAAGGCGTTATGCGCAGCCTGATCATTGCTCACGAGGAGTAATTCTTCTGTGACAGAAAGGGAAACCGTACTATGTTGAATGTTGTTGCTATCATGGGTCGCCTTGCGCGTGACCCTGAAATGCGTCAGACCACTACCGGCAAGAACGTTGCTTCGTTCCGCATTGCCTGCGACCGCGGGCGCCGCGATGCCAATGGGCAGAGCGTGGCGGACTGGATCGATGTGGTTGCATGGGATCGGCAGGCCGAATTCGTCTGCCGCTATTTCCAGAAAGGTTCCCTGATCGTTGTGGACGGCCGTTTGCAGTCCCGTCAGTATCAGGATAAGACCGGCGCAAACCGCACTGCCGTTGAAGTGGTTGCCAACAACATCAACTTTGCAGGCCCCAAGAGCAGCAATGCAGGTGACGGAAACGGCTATCAGAATGCCGCTCCGTCCTACCAGAACGCAGCGCCTGCCCGTCCGGCTGCTGTGGAGGCAGCTCCCAGCTACTCTGCCGGCAATGCCGACGACTTCGCCGTCATTGATGACAGCGATGACCTGCCGTTCTGACACGAAACGGTCTATCCGTTAAAAATCCAATAGGAGGTAATAAGCAATGGCTTTTGAAAGAACCGAAGGCTCTCGCCCCGCACGCCCCATGCGTCGCGGCCGCAAGAAGGTTTGCAGCTTCTGTGTCGATCGCATCGACACCATCGATTACAAGGACGTGCCCCGTCTGCGTAAGTACGTCTCTGAGCGTGCTAAGATCATTCCCCGCCGTGTGACCGGCACCTGCGCTTACCATCAGCGCGCACTGACCATCGCCATCAAGCGTGCTCGTCACGTTGCTCTGATGCCCTACGTCAGCGACTAATTTTTAAAAAACCAACCCGATCAAAATAATCAGCAATCAGCAAAGCGCTCTCACCGATGACAAGGTGAGAGCGCTTTTTTGCTTGCGTTAGATATACTGTTCACACCAATGTTTTACCTTCTCCCCCACCTGCCGAGCGGTCAGCCCGTCGGTAGAAAGAAATGTTACGTTTTTCTTTTCCCGGAACCATTCCCGTTTCAGCGGCAGAAGATGGTTCAGGTAATACGCAAAGAATTCCCGGGAACGGGTGGCATCTCCCGCTTTACGGGCACGCAGGACGGCTTCGGAAGCGTCCAGAAACAGAATGTGCTCCGGCATACAAGCCTGCACCGCTGCAAGCTCCGGGGCCAAAGCCTGCCGGATCGCTTCCATCTCCCACTCCAGCCCCCTGCTCTTGGGGTAGTTCAAGGTGTAGAACTCAATCTCCTCCGCGCCGAAATCCATCACGGCGTGGGGGTATTTTTTTGCTTCCTGCCCGCGGCGCAGCTCATTGCGCAAAAAGAGCCTCTGGATCGCCAGATAGTCCGCATAGCTGTTCTTATTCAACCCACGCTGCTTTATCTCTGCAAGAACGGCAGCGTTGTCCTCAAAACAAACCTGTACCTGTTGGCAGTGCTGTTCCAGATAGCGCGCTGCCGTGGTCTTTCCCACTGCCATGCAACCCTGTAAGGATAAGATCATAACATTTTGCCCCCTCTCCTTTTTCACATAGTATAGCACATTCAGCTGTGTACCGGGAAGCGTTTTTCGCGCAAAAAGTTACAAACCGGTACGATTGTCCCGGTTGTTTATGACTTGTACCGGGAATCATCGGTATTTTCAGATTTGCTGCTTTGCGCGCAAATCAAACTGCACAAACGCGAGGGGCGGCATTGCACACCTTGCACAAAGTTGTATCACACTTATTGATTTTTTATACAGAATGTGCCATACTAATGTCGCTGGGAACGTTCCCGACAACGTTCCCGAAATACTTTCAGAAAGTGAGGCTCTCCGACATGGCAAACCTGACCATCAAGGATATTGCACGGATCAGCGGTTGCTCTGTCAGCACCATCTCCCGTGTGATCAACGACAGGCCGGATGTCCGCCCGGAGACCAAGGAGCACGTTCTGAAGGTGATGCGGGAGGCCGGGTTCGTGCCCAACACCAACGCCCGACAGCTGAAGATCCAGCAGTCCCGCAGTCTGGTGTTCGTAGTAAAAGGCACCCGGAATATTTTCTTCTCGGATTTTCTGGTTCAGCTTCAGCGTGCCGCTACCCTGTACGGGTACAACGGCATCGTCTCTTACTTGGACGAGAACGCCAACGAGATCGACGCCGCCGAAAAAATCCTGCGGGAGATCAAGCCCAAAGGCATCATCTTCTTGGGCGGCAGCGTAGCCAACTTCCAGCGGGGCTTCGACCGTATCAATGTTCCCTCGGTGCTCACCACGCTGGTCACGGACGAGCTGGACTTTCCTAACCTTTCCATGGTGGGCGTAGATGACCGGGCAGCGGCCTATACCGCTGTGGACTACCTGATCCGGCAGGGGCACCGCAAGATCGCCGTTTTGGGCGGTCCGGTGACCAGCTACCCCAGTCTGATGCGCCGCAAGGGTGCACAACAGGCCATGGAGGATGCGGGCATCCTGTTCAACGATAAGTTGTACGGCCTGTCCAACTACGATTTCGAATCCGCCTACCACGCCATGAACAGTCTGCTGGCCCGACGGGCAGAGTTCACCGCCCTCTTCGCCATGAGCGATGTCATCGCCTTTGGCGCCATCCGGGCGCTGGTAAGCGCCGGGCTGCGGGTACCGGAGGATGTTTCGGTGATTGGCTTTGACGGCATCACGATGTCCCGCTACTGCGTGCCGGTGATGACCACCATCGTCCAGCCCAGCGAGCAGATCGCACTGCAAAGCATCGAACTGTTGGTGCGGCAGATCGAGCATGGCTCCCCCGCCCAGACCGTGACCTTGCAGCCGGAATTGCAGCAGGGCGAAAGCGTAAGGGCAATTTAAATTTTGTATTCCCTCCGTCGAAGGACGGAGAGTATATAGTTGATCTGTAATTTTAATAAGAAGGAGAACTTATTATGAAAAAGATGATCACTCGTCGTAACTTCCTGAAGGCCGCTGGCGTTTCTGCCGCTGCTCTGGGTCTGGCTGCCTGCGGCGGCTCTTCCAGCAGCACCGCTTCCTCTGCTGCCAGTTCTACCGCTGCTTCCAGCACCGCTGCAAAGGCAGACGGCAAGGTCTATTACCTGAACTTCAAGCCCGAGCAGGATCAGGATTGGCAGGATTTGGCCGCTGAGTACACCAAGGAGACCGGCGTGCCTGTGACCGTTGTCACCGCTGCTTCCGGCCAGTACGAGACCACCCTGATGAGCGAGATGGAGAAGAGCGAGGCTCCCACCCTGTTCCAGGTGAACGGCCCTGTTGGTCTGGCAAACTGGAAGGATTACTGCTACGACCTGTCCGGCAGCCAGCTGTACGGCGAGCTGACCAGCGATTCCTTTGCACTGAAGGACGGCGATGCTGTTACCAGCATTGCATACGTCATTGAGACCTACGGCATTATCTACAACAAGGAACTGCTGACCGCTGCCGGTTACAAGCAGGAGGACATCAAGGGCTTTGCCGACCTGAAGAAGGTCGCTGATGACATTCAGGCTCGTAAGGCTGAGCTGGGCGTGGACGGTGCTTTCACCTCCGCCGGCATGGATGGTTCTTCTGACTGGCGTTTCAAGACCCATCTGGCAAACCTGCCCATCTATTACGAGTACAAGGCAGACGGCATCGGCTCCACCGACGCCATCAAGGGCACCTATCTGGACAACTACAAGCAGATCTGGGATCTGTACATCACCGATTCCACCTGCGATCCCAAGCTGCTGGCTTCCAAGACCGGCAACGATGCTGTTGCTGAGTTTGTGGGTAAGAAGGCCGTGTTCTACCAGAACGGCACTTGGGCTTACAATGACGTGAAGGATCTGGGCGACGACAATCTGGGTATGCTGCCCATCTACATCGGCGTGGACGGCGAGGAGAATCAGGGCCTGTGCACCGGTTCCGAGAACTTCTGGTGTGTCAACAACACCGCTTCCGAGGCCGACATTCAGGCTACTCTGGACTTCCTGTACTGGTGTGTCACCTCTGAGACCGGCACCAGCGCAATGGCTGACAAGATGGGCTTCGTCATCCCCTTCAAGAAGGCTAAGGACTCCACCAACCCCCTGATCACCATTGCAAACCAGTATGTGGCCGACGGCAAGACCAGTGTTGACTGGTGCTTCTCCACCATGCCTTCCGAGGAGTGGAAGAACGGCGTGGGCAGCGCTCTGACTGCATACGCAGCAGGCACCGGCAAGTGGGACGACGTTGTCACCGCATTTGTGGATGGCTGGGCCAAGGAGTACAAGCTGGCCAACGGCTAAGCCTTTGACTGGAGATCTCCCTAGGAATTAAAAAGGGAGGCGGGCGAAAAGTTCGCCCGCCTCCTTTCCTTTTTTATCAGACAGCTCCCTCAGGAGGTATATCATGCAAAAAGCCATTAGTAAATACTGGCCGATATTTGTGCTGCCTACTCTGGTCGCCTTTATTATCGGCTTCATCTGGCCCTTTATCTGGGGCGTTTATCTGTCCTTCCAGCGGTTCACTACCGTTTCCAAGACCACCTTTGTAGGCATCCAGAACTACCTCTCGGTATTTCAGGATTCCACCTTCCTGCACGCCTTTGGCTTTACGGCGGTCTTTACCGTGGTGAGCACTGTGCTCATCAATGTGTGCGCCTTTGCAATTGCGCTGGTGCTGACCCGCGGCATCAAGGGCACCAACATCTTCCGTACCGTGTTCTTCATGCCCAACCTGATCGGCGGCATCCTGCTGGGCTACATCTGGCAGATCCTGCTCAACGGTGTGCTGGCGAACCTGCAGAAGCCCCTGCTGGCACTGGATGCCAAGGCCGGTTTTGTCGGTCTGGTCATCCTGATGTGCTGGCAGCAGATCGGCTACATGATGATCATCTATGTGGCCGGCCTGCAAAGCGTGCCCGGCGACCTGATCGAGGCCGCTAAGATCGACGGTGCCAACGACCGCGAGATCCTGTTCAAGATCAAGATTCCCATGGTCATGCCCAGCGTGACCATCTGCACCTTCCTGACCCTGACCAACAGCTTCAAGCTGTTCGACCAGAACGTGGCTCTGACCGCAGGCGAACCCGCCAACGCCAGTGAAATGCTGGCACTGAACATCTACAACACCTTCTACGGCCGCTCCGGTGCGCAGTGGAAGGGCATCGGTCAGGCAAAGGCTGTTGTGTTCTTCCTGATCGTGGTGGTCATCTCGCTGATCCAGCTTCACTTTACCCGCTCTAAGGAGGTGCAGCAGTAATGTCGAAACAGAAAAGAACCTGGGATGTCATCCTTGCTGTTGTAATGGTGCTTCTCTGCCTGCTGTGGATCTACCCCATCGTGCTGATCCTGCTGAACAGCTTGAAAACCGAGGGCAGCTTTACCACCTCTACGGTGTTCCGTCTGCCCACCGCCGAGACCTTTGCCGGACTGCGCAACTACGTTTACGGCGTGACCAAGATGAACTTCCTTTCCAGCATGGGTTACAGCCTTTTGATCACTGTTACCAGCGTGGTGCTGATCCTGCTGTGCTGCTCCATGACCGGTTGGTACCTGACCCGCGTAAACAACAAGCTGAGCAAGTTCATGAACCTGCTGATCGTGTTCTCCATGGTCGTTCCCTTCCAGATGGTCATGTTCACCCTGTCCAAGACCGCTGACCGTCTGAACCTGAACAACCCTTGGAACATCTGCATCATCTATCTGGGCTTCGGCGCCGGTCTGGCCGTGTTCATGTTTACCGGCTTTATGAAGAGCGTGCCCATGGAGATCGAGGAAGCAGCCATGATCGACGGCTGCAACCCCATCCAGATCTTCTTCAAGGTCGTGTTCCCCATCCTGAAGCCTACCATGATCTCCACTGCTATTCTGGAGACCATGTGGGTGTGGAACGACTACCTGCTGCCCACGCTGGTGCTGGATATCAAGAAGTACCGCACCATCCCCATGGCGATCCAGTATTTCCGCGGCGGCTACGGCCGTGTGGAGCTGGCTCCCATGATGGCCTGCATCATCATTGCTATCATCCCCATTATTATCCTCTACATGACCTGCCAGAAGTACATCATCGAGGGTGTCGTGGCCGGTGCTGTAAAGGGCTAAGGAGGTGCACGTTATGCGTGCAAGCGGCATTTTGATGCCGGTGTTCAGCCTGCCGGGGCCTTTTGGTATCGGTACGCTGGGCAGTGAAGCGACCGCATTCGTTGATTTTCTGGCCGAGGCAAAGCAGACTTATTGGCAGATCCTGCCCATCGGCCCTACCGGCTATGGCGACAGTCCCTACCAGAGCTTTTCCGCCTTTGCCGGAAACCCCTACTTTATCGATTTCCGTCTGCTGGCGGCAGATGGCTATCTGACTGCCGAAGAGATTCCCGCCGCGCAGCCGGTAAGCACCGTTGACTACGGTGCGCTGTACAACCAGCGCCCGGTGCTGCTGAAAAAGGCTGCTGACCGGCTGCTGGCAGCCCCCTCCCCTGCTTACGAGGCCTTCTGCACCGCGCAGAGCTTCTGGCTGGAGGACTACGCCCTGTTCATGGCCGTAAAGGCAGAGCAGGGGCAGGCAGGCCTTGCCGACTGGCCGGACGCCCTGCGCTGCCGGGAGCCGGAGGTCATTGCCGCCGCAAAGGTACGGTTGGCAGACCAGATCAGCTACCACAAGGCGGTGCAGTTCTTCTTCTACACCCAGTGGAACGCGCTGAAGGCCTATGCCAACCGCAAAGGTGTCCTGCTGGTGGGCGATATCCCCATCTACGTCAGCCCGGATTCCAGTGACCTGTGGACCCAACCGGAGCTGTTCCAGACTGATGGACAGATGCACCTGACCCATGTAGCCGGCTGCCCGCCGGATTCCTTTGCGGCAGACGGACAGCTGTGGGGCAACCCGCTGTACGATTGGCCTACCCACAAGGCCACCGGCTTTGGCTGGTGGAAGCGGCGCATGAAGCACGCCACCTCTATCTACGATGTGGTGCGCATTGACCACTTCCGCGGTTTCGAGAGTTACTACTCTGTCCCTGCCGAAAACACAACGGCTGCAGGCGGTCACTGGGAAAAAGGCCCCGACCGGGACTTTATCCACGCCATGCAGCAGGCGCTGGGCGGCGGCAATATCATCGCCGAGGATCTGGGCTACTTGACCCCGGAGGTGAAGGCGATGCTGGCCGAAAGCGGCTACCCGGGCATGAAGATCATGCAGTTTGCCTTCGACAGCCGGGAGTCGGGCAACTACCTGCCCCACACCTATCCCCGCAACAGTGTGGTGTATACAGGCACCCACGATAACGTGACCACCGAGGGTTGGCGCAGCAACGCCAGCGCCGAGGACGTAGCCTACGCCTGCCGGTATCTGCGCTGCACACCGGAGACCCTGACTGAAGGCATGATCTGCGCATGCCTTGCCAGTGTTTCGGACACCGCCATCATCCCGCTGGCAGACTGGCTGCATCTGGGCAGCGAGGCCCGCATCAACACCCCCAGCACACAGGGCGCAAACTGGCGCTGGCGGCTGGCACAGCCCCTGCCCGCTGCATTGGCCGGGCACATCGCCGCGCTGACCACGCTGTATGAGCGCGTGCCGAAAGCACTTTGACCTCGTTTTCCTTTCGTTTGGCAACCTGTAAAACACACAAGGCATCTGCTTTGCCCGCTGCTGCGTTCTGCGCAGCGGGTACGGGCAGATGCCTTTGTTGTTGATCGGCTTTTTCAGCACATTTTTGCTACAACATTTTTTCGCCGTAAAAAAGCAGGAGTTTTGCGCGTTTATGGCGTATTCAGGTCAGTTTTACAACGCATCGTCACAATATATTCACAAATGTATCATGATTTTCAAACCCGCGCTCTCTTGTCATTTTTGTGCAGATATGCTACAATTCAGTTACTAGATGAACTGCCCCTTGGGGAGTTCTGTGTGCGAAAGGAGTTTTCCATCATGGATCATACATATCAGCGCCCGCTGCAGCTGCCCGCCTGCTGCTCTGTGCTCTCTGCCGAGGAGATGACCTATACCGAGGGCGGTGCCCTTTCTATCAACATCACTCCGGAGCAGGTGATGGCCTTTGGCATCAATGCCACGGTAAACCTGCTGGGCATGATGGGCCGCTATGCGTTCCAGGCTGCAGTTTCCGGTATGCAGAATGCCCTGAACGATGGTTTGGGTGTTGGTGATGCAATTGGGCACTACTGGGGCAAGCTGAACACATGGAGCAAGGTTGCCACGATCGGTATGGCTGGTCTGGGCGGTTATTATGCCTATTGTCAGGCACGCAGCATCTATCTCTCCATCAAAAATCTTGTGGACGCCTTTAAGAATACGTACAACGAAATTCAGGCCAAAAAGAAGGCAGAACAGGAGGCCGCCGAGCAGCAGAATTGTCTGCCTACTCTGGTAGCTCTGTGCTGATCTTTCATCGACCCGGAAAGGAGTGTTTTTATTTATGAAAAAGCTTCAGCTGCCCTCTTCCTACGCAGCCCTCTCCCCCGAGGAGCAGTGCGCTGCCTTTGGCGGCAGCGAATTCGGCGATGCTGTCGGCAGCTTTTTTGACAATCTGCACTTCAATGATTTCTTCTGGAACGGTGGGCTGATCTCGTTTTCCTTCACCTTTGTGCCCATGCTACTTTTCCGCGTGATCAAGATAGGTGTGCAGACCGGGATCAAGCTCTCTCAGCAGATCGGCCGCCTGCTTGGCATCACCCGCGAGGCTACCGTCACTGCCGTCCAGTACTTGGATAATACGCAGCAGCGAAATGACCAGCCGGTCGAAAATTCTCTCCCCCAGCTTTTTTCTCTTCAGTAATAAGCTATAAGAAAGCCGTGCATCCCGGAGCATTCCGGCTATGCACGGCTTTTTGTTTTGTTCAGATCACCCGGACTGCACCCTGCTCCCGCAGGCGCAGCACATAGCAGCTGCCCTGCCCGAATACCTGCTCGATGGCTGTATGGTACCGCTCCAGCAGCTGCCCGGGCACATAAGCCTGAATGGTGCCTGCAAAGCCGCCGCCCTGCATCCGCCATGCGCCCTCACTGCCCTGCAGAATGCTCTGGCTCAGAGCCAGCGCTATGGACAGTCCCTGATGCCGCACATCCGCTGTGCAGTACACATTCTGACACAGCGCAAAGGAAGCCTGTCCGCTCTGCTTCACCAGACCTGCAAACACCGGGAACTGCTTTGCATAAAGCGCATCCCGCTGCGCCAGCGTGCGGGCATTCTCCTCAAAATAATGGATCGCCCGCAGCACTGCACGGTCTCCGCAGCAGCTGCGCAGGACAGGCAGTGCCATCCAGAACGCGTTCTCTTCCACCTGACCCAGCAGCGGCTTTCCGAAGCAGGCGGCCACCTGCTCCATCTCCTGCCGAATCGCCGCAAACTCGCTCGTCAGTTCGCTGTGGCTGCCCCGGGTATCGGTGACGCAGAGGAACATTCCTTCCGGCAGCAGACCGTCTGCATGGAGCTTTTCGATCTTTGGGGTGCGCGGATCGGCAAAATCCGCAAAGATAATGCCGCCCACCGCACTGGTCAGCTGATCCAAAAGACCGCTGGGCTTGCCGAAATAGGTGTTTTCCGCATACTGGCAGATGCCCGCCAGCTCTGCCAGGGTCAGCCCGGTGCTGTATTCCTCGTTCCAGATAGAGGCCATGCCCATCTCAAAGGCCGCCGAGCTGGACAGACCGGAGCCCCGCAGCACATCGCTGGCGGTGTAGGCATCAAAGCCTCCGATCTGCTTGCCCACCGCGCGGAAACCCTCAGCAATGCCGCGGATCAGGCTGGCCGAATGGGTGCTCTCCCCTGCCTGCGGCTCTGCGGTGGCCAGATCAATGACATCCAGCTTGTTGAACCCCCGGGACTTGACCCGCACATAGCCATCCGTATTGCGGGCCGCCACTGCCACCATATCCAGCGTGACCGCCGCCGCAAGGCCGTAGCCCCCCTGATGATCCGTGTGGTTGCCGCCCAGCTCTGCGCGCCCGGGTGCAGAGTACACCTGCACCTGCCGCCCAGGGCCGAAATACAGCTCGAACTGCTCCAGCGCAGCCGCATAGCGCCCGCGCTGCCGTTGTAGCACCGCCGGATTCGCCCCATAAAGTGCAGCAAGTACGGCGTCCCAGCTGCCCTGCAGGATCTGTTTTCTGAGTTGTGCACTGGTGGCCATGACAGCTCCTCCCCTCCGGAATAAACGATTCTGCTCTTTTTGCCTATTGTAAAGCATTTCGGGCGTTTTTTCAATTTATTTGACCTAAAAATCCAAAATTTGGCGTCAGGTGCAAAGAATAAGATGTACTTTTGTTGAATTTGCAGGGCATTCTATGGTATACTGGGTGCAGAATGTGACAGGACGGAGGTAAAGCTGCCATGCCAGACGTTTATAAGCAATCCTTTAAGCAGAATTACACCAACAACATCGAATTGTCCATCTTCAACTGCGGCTTGGAGCGGTGCGCTCCGGGCCAGACATGGGGACCCGGCATCCGTGACCACTACCTGATCCATCTGGTGGTATCCGGCAAGGGCATCTTCGAGGTGGGCGGCCGCACTTGGGAGGTAAGCGAGGGCGACCTGTTCTTTGCCCGCCCCAGCCAGCTGATCCGCTACACCGCCGACGAGCAGCAGCCGTGGGAGTACAGCTGGGTGGGCTTTAACGGTGCCTGTGCCCACAAGCTGGCCGCGCAGCTGCCCTTTACGGACGATGCCCCCGTGCACCACACCAGCGACCCGGACGGGATGCGGGCAGCGCTGACCAACATTTATTCCTCCCGCGGGCTGCAGCCACAGGACGAGGCAGCCATGGTGGGGTATCTGTACCTGTTTATCGCTGCCTTGATGCGGGAGACCAGCGCAGGCAAGCCCCACACGGCCTCCTCCTCCAGCCAGTATGTGCTGAACGCCATCAAGTACATCCAGTTCAACTACTCCCACGACATCTCCATTGACGATGTAGCCAAGAGCGTGGGGGTTTCCCGCAGCCATCTGTACCGGGTGTTCATGTTGAACGTGGGCAAGAGCCCCATCGACTACCTGACCGAGTACCGCATCAACGAGGCCTGCAAGCTGCTGCGCGCCGGCAACCTTTCCATTGCGGAGGTTGCGGTGTCGGTAGGCTTCTTTGACCAGTTCTACTTCTCACGGGTGTTCAAGCGCGCCAAGGGCGTGCCGCCCAGCAAGTATTTTGCCGCCCAGCAGGACGCCGACCCGGCAAGCCCTGCCCAACTGTAACCTGAGCCCATCACACAAGGAGAAACCATGCCTTTACAGAAAAACCAGATCCTGACCCTGCGCATCGAACGTCTTTCCAGCGACGGCAGCGGTGTGGCCCACAGTGCCGATGGCGAGGCCGTATTTGTCCCCGGCACCGCCCCCGGGGACGAAGCACGGGTGCGCATCGTGAAGGACTGCGGCCGGTACGCCTTTGGCATTTTGGACGAGCTGCTCACCCCCTCGCCGGACCGCATTCCGGTGGACTGCCCGGTGGCAGGCCCCTGCGGCGGGTGCAGCCTGCGGCATCTGGATTATGCCGCAGAGCTGCGCGCCAAGCAGGAAAGCGTGCTGGATGCCTTCCGCCGCATCGGCGGGCTGGAGGTGCCGGTGCTGGATATTCTGCCTTCTCCAGACGTAGACCGCTACCGCAACAAGGTGCAGTTCCCTGTGGGCATAGACAAGAACGGCGTGCCCTGCATCGGCTTTTACGCAGGGCGCACCCACCGCATCGTCCCCTGCCCGGACTGCAAGCTGCAGCCCAGCGTGCTGAACGAGATTGGCAACGCGCTGTGCGCCTTTTTTGCACAGCAGGTCATCCGCCCCTACGATGAGCAGAGCGGCAAGGGGCTGGTGCGACATATCTTCCTGCGGCGCGGCGCGCACAGCGGGCAGATCATGGTGTGTCTGGTATGCACCCGGGCAAAGCTGCCCCACGCAGAGCAGCTTTGCACCGCACTGCGGGGGCAGTTCCCGGCCATCAGCACCATTCTGCTCAACGTCAACGCCAAAAACACCAACGTCATTTTGGGCAGTGAAAATCACATCCTGTACGGCCCGGGCTACATTGAGGACACGCTTTGCGGCGTGCCGGTGCGGTTGGGACCACTGTCCTTCTATCAGGTCAACACGCTTGCCGCCGAGCGGCTGTACGGCGTTGCTGCGCAGTACGCGCAGCTGACCCCGGACGACACGCTGCTGGATCTCTACTGCGGCATGGGCACCATTGGTCTTTCCATGGCAGGTCAATGCCGGGAGCTGATCGGCGTAGAGATCGTGCCGGAGGCCATCGAGAGCGCCAAGGCCAACGCTGCCCGCATGGGCGAAGCCGTGGCTGCCAAGAGCCGCTTTTTCTGTGCCGATGCCGGACAGGCTGCCACCCAGCTGGCTGCCGAGGGTCTGCACCCGGACATCGTAATGCTGGACCCGCCCCGCAAGGGCTGCGATGAGGCCACCCTCTCCGCAGTGGTGCGCATGGCACCCCGCCGGGTGGTGTATGTCAGCTGCAACCCCGCCACCGCCGCCCGAGATGCCGCATGGCTGGAGCAGAATGGGTATCACGCAGAAAAGGTGCAGCCGGTGGATCTGTTCCCGAGGACGAAGCATTGTGAGGTTGTGAGTTGTTATACCAAAACGATGTAACAAACGCAACCCTCAAGCCATTGCGAATGTGTCATTGCACTTTCCAAGGGTGAGATCGACTCCAAAAAAGTCCGTGTAGAGTTCTCCTTGGAGGGCATAGACACTTCAGGATTGCAAAAGGGTGCGACTTATCCTGAAATCAAAGCCCGCGTGTTCGAACAAACTGGACTGAAGGTATCTTCCCTGTATATCTCGCAGGTCAAGCAGAAATGCGGTCTGGAGGTACGAGAGAACCATCACAAGGCTAAATCCGAAAATGTGAAGCAGCCTCAGTGTCCGAAGGAGAAAGAGGATGCGATTGTGGAGGCATTGCGGCATTTTCAGATGATATGATTTACAGTATGTCCGTCTGGTTTTCAGGCGGGCATTTCTTTTTGGCAAAATATAGTCATTCTACAAAATCCGTGGTACAATAGATGCAAGAATCATTCTTCAGGAAAAGCAACCTTCCATCCAATTTATAGGACACCCATTGTTGTAAAATCAGGATGTCCACCTATCACAAAAAACAAGGAGCAACGTATGCCAAACGATAAGATCGCCGCCGTAGGTGCCAATATTGCCGAAAAAGCCGCCATGATCTGGAACGTGGCCGATATGCTGCGAGGGCCGTTCAAGCCCCACGAGTACGGTCTGGTCATTCTGCCCATGACCGTGGTAAAGCGGTTCCATGACTGCCTGCTGCCCACCCATCAGGCAGTGCTGGACACCTACGAAAAGGTGAAAAAGCTGCAGGTCATCGACGGCTTTTTGCAAAAGGCCTCCGGCTACCAGTTCTATAACACCAGCCGTTTCACCTTCGAGACCCTGCTGGCAGACCCGGACAATATTGAGTCCAACTTCCGGGATTACCTGTCCGGCTTCTCCGCCAACGCACAGGACGTGCTGGCAAAGTTCGACTTTGACAACATCATCAAGCGGATGGTGGAAAGCAACACCCTCTACCTCGTTATCAAGGAGTTCGGCTCTGAGAAGGGCTATCTTGGCCCGGACAAGATCAGTGCCGTGGACTGCGGCTACATCTTTGAGGACTTGGTGCGGCGGTTCTCCGAGAGCTTTGGCGAGGAGGCCGGAGCCCACTTTACCAGCCGGGATATCATCTATCTGATGACCGACCTGCTGCTGTCCGAAGCCGACCTCGATACCAGCAGCATGACCGTTTACGATATGGCCATGGGAACCAGCCAGATGCTGAGCTGCATGGAGGAGCGCATCCACGAGCTGAACAGCGACATTGAGGTGACCTGCTTCGGGCAGGAGTTCAATCCCTCCACCTTTGCCATCGCCAAGGCGGACATGATGATCCGCGGCGGCGACCCCAACAATATGCGGTTCGGTGATACTTTGTCGGAGGATCAGTTTCCCGGCTTCACCTTCCAGTACATCATCTCCAACCCTCCCTTCGGCATCGACTGGAAGCGGGAGCAGAAAGCGGTGGAAGCCGAGGCCGCGCGGGGCGAGATGGGGCGTTTTGCCCCCGGTCTGCCCAAGATCAGCGATGGTCAGCAGCTTTTTGTGCTGAACGGTCTTGCCAAGCTGGCAAACAAGGGCAAGATGGCCATTATCCAGAACGGCTCTCCCCTGTTCAGCGGCGACGCCGGCAGCGGCCCCAGCAACATCCGGCAGTATATTCTGGAAAACGACTGGCTGGACTGCATCATCCAGCTTTCCACCGATATGTTCATGAACACCGGCATCTCCACCTACATCTGGGTACTCAGCAAGGATAAGCCCGCCCACCGTGCGGGCAAGGTGCAGCTTATTGACGCCAGCCACTGCTTCGAGCCACGCCGCAAGAGCATCGGCACCAAGCGCAACGACATCACCGATGCCTGCCGGGAACTGATCGTCACCGCCTACGGCGAGTTTGCCAACGGCAAGGTGTACGGCGACAAAAACGGCATCTACTGCGAGAGCAAGGTGTTCGAGAGCGTGGAGTTCGGTTACAACAAGATCGTGGTGGAGCGCCCCCAGCGGGACGAGGCGGGCAACGTTATCCTGAAGCGTGGCAAGCCTGTGCCGGACACCAGCCTGCGTGACACTGAAAACGTGCCGCTGGTGCAGGATATTGACGCCTACTTTGCCCGCGAAGTTCTGCCCTACGCCCCCGACGCCTGGATCGACCACAGCAAGACCAAGGTGGGCTACGAGATCCCCATGACACGCTATTTCTACGAGTATCAGGCACCGGAAGCCGTGGCGGATATCGTGGCGCGCATCACCGCACTGGAACAGGATATCTCCGCCGGGCTGGCAGAGCTGTTCCATAAAGCCTGATTTGAGTTGTTTCCATTTTGGAAGCTGCTTCTTCCACTTTTACTTTACTCAGTTTGTGCAAAATTTGCACAAACTTATGGAAAGGATTTTTCAAATGAGCGAAAACGAACGGAAAAGCATGATTAAGGTTCGTGGTGGATTTAGTGACAGAACCGGCATTGCCCCTTGTAATACGCAAATGCAAATTGACGAATTCGATGATAGAACTCGAACCTTAATGGGAAATCAACTTTTTTCAATTTGCGGTATCGCATTTAGATGTAGTAATCCTCAATCTTTTGACTATAGTTTCCTACACATTCTTAAATATCCTTACAACGATACTCGCCGTCATTTAATGAGTAGTGACTTCTGTCGAGCACTCCTGTCCAACGTATTTGCTCTCCCTGTTCGCCGAGATCCTGATTTGCCATACTCTTGGGAATCCGTATTTGAAAAGATTACCGTTGTAATATCAACCGCACCATATAATGAAGTTCTTGATATTCTTTGGTATACTTGCTCATGGATTTCTCGATATACTACCGCAGAATTTTCCAACGAGATGTATAAAGCAATGAACTCATTATTCGAAGAAGAATATGTTGGCTATCGCTTTATAGCGGGAGAAATTGTTCCTATTACAGATAAAATCGAATCTGCGGAAATCGAACAAGCCTGCCTGATTCCCTTCGATGGCGCTCGCACACAGCTTCAAAAAGCCCTTGGTTTCTTGTCCGATAGAGAACATCCCGATTACAAAAACTGCGTAAAAGAAAGCATTAGTGCAGTAGAATCTGTTTGCAAAGTACTTGCTAACGATTCAAAGGCTGAATTAGGTAAGGCTCTAAAATCTTTAATAGCAAATGGTCTAAATATTCATGGCAGTCTAAAGTCCGCCATTTTGGCTTTATACGGCTACGCTTCTGACGAAGGCGGCATCCGCCATGCTGAGCGTGAAACTGAAAGCACCGTTACTTTTGAAGAAGCAAAATTTATGATGGTTACTTGCAGTGCAATCGTCAACTATCTGGTTGCAGAATACGGAAAGCATGGTGCTGAAAATGCGTAAAATGAAAGACAGCGGCATTGAATGGATTGGGGAAATTCCAGAGGGGTGGGAGGTTTCTAAACTAAAATATCTTGGTAGATATGTCAATGGTTATCCCTTCAAGCCTGATGACTGGGGCGATGAGGGCAAACCCATTATCCGTATTCAAGATTTAACTGGTTCTAATGATAGTCCTAATTACTATGATGGCGATATAGACGCTAAATATCACATAAAGAATGGAGACATCCTAGTTTCTTGGGCGGCTACACTAGATGCTTTTATTTGGAACAAAGGCGATGGATTACTAAATCAACATATTTTCAAAGCTATTCCTCAAGAAGAAAAGATAACCTCATACTTTTTCTTTTGGATGATTAAAGAAGCCATGCAAAATATGAACAATGATAATAAGCACGGCATCTTCATGCAACACGTTACCCTCGATGTTTTCAATAATTTTTCCGTTCCGTTGCCTCCTTTATCCGAGCAAAAGCGGATTGCAACATACTTATTCCAGAAAATTTCAGAAGCTGACATTATGCTTGATGATACACTTTCTAGCATTACAGGTTACAAAAAGCTCAAGCAAGCGGTTATTACGCAGGCGGTTACCAAAGGCGTGCGTGGTGAGCGGGAGATGAAGGATAGCGGTGTTGAGTGGATTGGGGAGATTCCGGTAGAGTGGCGAAAAACTCAGCTACGTCACTGTGCTACAATTAAATCTGGTATTACACTCGGAAAAAGTTATAGCAAAGATACCGTCTTAATAGAGCGTCCTTATTTAAGAGTTGCAAATGTACAGGGCGGTTATGTTGATTTGAACGATTTGGCTACTATTGAAGTAACACCCGATGAGGATTTGAAATACAGACTTCATTCCGGTGATGTTCTTATGACCGAAGGCGGTGACCGTGACAAACTTGGCAGAGGTTGTGTCTGGCATGGTGAAATTGAACCTTGTCTGCATCAGAATCATGTATTTGCTGTCCAAACAAATGAAACTATTTTACTTCCAGAGTTTTTGGAATATTTAACCGCTTCTGATGTTGGTCGTTCCTATTTTGATGTAACGGCAATCAAAACCACAAATCTGGCTTGTACAAGTTCCAGCAAGGTTCTTGCCTTTACAATTCCGCTTCCTCCTATTGAAGAACAAATTGAAATCGTTAGCTTCATTAAGAAACGCTCTTTAGAACTAAACAAGTTAATCATGAAAAAAGAACTGTTAGTGCAAGAGTTGGAAAGTTATAAGAAAAGTTTAATTTATGAGGTTGTAACGGGAAAGAGGGAGGTGTAAAATATGGATAGCAATTCTCCAATTCAACCAGAAAATAAGCAACCCACGTTAAGCGAAGATTTTTATAACATAGCAAAGGGAATGATTTCTGCTATTACTGCTTTTCGTAAAACCTTGGTTGAATGGACACCAACAATCCAGAACGCTCTTTCCAATATATCAAAAGTAGCATCTGTACTGCTTGAATCAATCCAACAAATGCAGCTTTCTTCTTATACGCAAGAAGAACTTGATGAATTGAAATCACGTTATATATCTTGGGGCACTTACGGTTGGACACCTCATCCCTTAAGTTTAAATGATGAATTTCAAATTTTTCCTGATAGTATGCAGCAAGCCGACAGCCTTATGTTGCCCTTACTTACTGAAGAAGCCATATCCGAACTATACAAAGCTATTTTAGATTATTCTGATACTGTACCGCAAGATTTTGAAGAAGCATTTTACGAGTATTCTTCTGGAAAATATCGAATTTGCGCGCTCATTCTCTTCTCTTTGATTGAACGCACTTTAATCATGACGCAATCATTAGACGCTACCATGCGTGAAAACCGAAAAGTTTCTTGTGGAGGCATAAAAAACTTCGGCAAGCAAATCAACAATACTCGCACAGAAAATATGTTCATATATGCGTGGATTTTAGAAGAAAACGTCATAGCTTGTTTGCAGGCCATGTATCAGAACAGTGCTAACTTTCAGGTGGAGCCGCCTTTGATAAATCGTCATTTTATTGAACATGGAATGAGCAATCGAGAAACAACAAGGGTTGAATGTCTCAAGCTATTTTTGCTCTATCACAATGTGCTTTTTCTTTCCCAGTGGATAGAATCTCAGCCGCCATATTTACATTAATTTCCAAAAATCCCAAACATCTCTACATGCCTTCATTTAAAAATTTTAGAGTAGTTACACAAGTGGGTCAACTTATAAAATTATAATAAGAATTGCAGGAGAAACAATTTTGAAATATTACGGCATCAAATCAAAATCAACCTACGAGAAAATAAGTTTTTCTATTGAAAAATCAAAATATTTTTTCTATCGAAACCAACCGTTTAGCAAAAAGCTAAGAAGAAAAAGTCAATTTGACTATGATTTATATTTCAACTCAAAACATTTTTATATTCAGGATTGCTCCATTCCGGCTTCCAAATATTGTACTCCATTTTGTCTAATTTGTTCTGATCTCATTTCAATCGAGAACATAGAATCAGTCAAATCGGGTTTAAAACGCCTAATTTTGCACCACTTGAGCAACGACTATCTAACTGGTTCTATCGATGATGAAATCAACAAATTAGATTCTCTTGCTCGCAAAACGCCCCCTTCTTTTTCTAGTATTAAAATCGGACGCTATTCGTTCGCTTCCACTGAAACTTTGCATCAAAAAATTTCTTATTTCACCGTATATTTCAAAAGCGTAAGTTCAAAATTTATTTCTGTAGAATTTCACATTTTCTTTTCAAATAATTTCAAAGAAGAATTGTCTTCTTTCACGTCAAAAAACTATACACCTTCTCATGCTTTTATTCACAAAACCGTGTCATCTTTTTCAAAAGATGTTGGTGCAAAAGAATCATCAAACATTCTTTATTATCCAAATGAAATCCTTAAAAGTGATTACCTCTATGAGAAATTTTGTTTTATAAAATGGGATTTTTTTAATTTCATTCAGAAGTACTTTATAACTTTCTTTCACATTTCTAATATTATTCCCCCTTCCGTAATTCTCTATGGCACAAACATAGGTTACAATGAGCTCTATTATCGAGATTTTTGGCATTCTGTAGGAATCGAGGCCCAATACGGCGAAACATTTCTTCATCGTGGTGATCCTTACAAATATGGTCGATTGTTCTTTCGAACCTCTTTAAGCGATCGATATGCCCCAGATGATTCTTCCAGTTTAATTTATATTATAAATACCGAGAAAAAGAAGCCTTCCTATGGTTTTCAGGATCTTGAAGATCAAATAGATTTGGAATTTTCAGATATCACATCCAATTTATTTTTATTGTCTTTTTTATCCATTATCAATCAGTCCGCTTTAAAGCAATTATCAATTTATCGTCAGCGGCTCACAAAAATCAAATTAAAAAGGCGTTCTCTCAAAAAGTTATTGCTTTTACGATATGAATTTGAAAAAACAATTACTCCATTTGAATCTTTTTTATCTGATCGCATTCAATGGAATTTAGTGCAAGATGATTTTCAGAAACTTTTTCCCAAGAAAATTTACTCATTCCGTCAAGCCCATTATTCTTTGTCTGTTCTTTCCATTTTTCAAAAAGATGCTATTCTAGATCAAATTTCCATCATAAAAGGTGAATTCGATCAAAAGACTCAAATCCTTCAGCATCTAGCGGACTATAAAAACGAATCTAAAAACAACAGATTTTCATGGTTTAGCACAATTGCCTCCATTATAACTCTTTACTTTTTAATTTACCCTGAAAACACAAAACCTGTTGCATCTTTTTTAAGTTTCCTCGTCAAATCACTTACAACTTTTCTCCAGATGTTCCAATCAACGGTATAATAATTATAAAGAGGGCTCAATCATGCCAATCATCACCACCGAAAAGCAGTTTGAATCGGACATTGCTGCGGCGATGCTCTCCCCTGCCGGCGGCTACACCCGCAACGGGGATTGCTACGACCCCAAGCTGGGGCTGTTTGTGGATACCCTGATCCGCTTTGTGCAAAAGACCCAGCCCAACGAGTGGGCATTTTTTGAAAAGCAGAACCCGGTAAACCCGGTGCGGAAGTTCTGCACGGCCTTTAACAATGCCTGCGATGCGGACGGACTGCTTTCGGTGCTGCGGTATGGGTTCAAGCACCGGGGACGGCGGTTCCGGGTGTGCTATTTTCAGCCGGAATCCGCGCTGAACCAGAAGGACGCCCAGCGCTACGCCCAAAACGAGATCACCTGCAACCGGCAGTGGTTCTACTCCGACACCACCCACAACTCGGTGGACATGGTGCTGGCGGTAAACGGCATCCCGGTGTTCGCCTTTGAGCTGAAGAACCAGTTCACCGGGCAGACCGTGGAAAACGCCAAACAGCAGTGGATGCACGACCGGGACCCCCGGGAGGTGTGTTTCCAGTTCAACAAGCGCATTCTGGGCTACTTTTGCGTAGACCTGACCGAGGTGTGGATGGCCACCCGGCTGGCAGGCAAGAACACCCGCTTTCTGCCCTTCAATCAGGGCTCCAACGGTGCCGGGCGGGACGGCGGTGCAGGCAACCCGCCCAACCCCAACGGCTACCTTACCGCCTACCTCTGGGAAGAAGTGTTCCAGAAGGACAGCATGATGGACATCCTGCAAAAGTTCATGAGCCTGCAGGACGGCAAGACCCTGATCTTTCCCCGGTACCATCAGCTGGACGTGGTGCGCAAGCTGGTGGCAGATGTGCGGCAGAAGGGTGCCGGGCAGCACTATCTCATCCAGCACAGCGCCGGGTCGGGCAAGTCCAACTCCATTGCATGGACGGCGTACCGGCTGGCTTCCCTGTTCAACACCGAGAACAAGCCGGTGTTTGCCAGCGTCATCGTGGTGACCGACCGCACTGTGCTGGACGCGCAGCTGCAGGAGACCATCTCCGGTTTTGACCATACGCTGGGTGCAGTGGAGGCCATCGGCGAGGACAAAAACTCCGGCGACCTGCGGGATGCCATCAACAACGGCGCACGCATCATCATCACCACGCTGCAAAAGTTCCCGGTCATCTATACCGAGGTGAATAAGACCACCGGGAAGAACTATGCTGTCATCATCGACGAAGCGCACTCCTCCCAGACCGGCACCTCTGCTTTGAAGCTGAAAGCCGCCCTTGCCGACACCGAGGATGCGCTGCGGGAATATGCCGAGCTGGAAGGCAAAGCGGAGGATGAGATCGACCCGGAGGATGCGCTGGTGAAGGAGCTGACCTCCCACGGGCGGCACAAGAACCTGTCCTTCTTCGCCTTTACCGCCACCCCAAAAGCCGCCACGCTGGAGCTGTTCGGCACCGAGTACCCGGACGGCAGCCACCACCCTTTCCACATTTACAGTATGCGGCAGGCCATTGAAGAAGGGTTCATCCTGGATGTGCTGCAAAACTACATGACCTATTCCACCTGCTTTAAGATCGCCAAGACCATCCCGGACAACCCCGACCTGCCCGCCAGCCGGGCGGCAAAGCTCATCCGCAAGTACGAGGAGCTGCATCCCTACAACATCAGCCAGAAGGCAAAGATCATTGTAGAGACCTTCCGGGAGACCACCAGCAATAAAATTGGTGGGCGGGGCAAGATGATGGTGGTCACCTCCTCCCGGCTGGCGGCGGTGCGGTACTTCCACGAGGTCAAACGCTACATTACGGAGCAGGGCTATGACGATGTGCAGATCTTAGCGGCGTTTTCCGGTGCCGTACCGGACGGCGGTGTGGAGTACACGGAGCAGTCTCTGAATGTCCGCATTGACGGCAGCCACATTGCGGAGAGCCAGACCAAAAAGGAGTTCCACAACAACTTCAATGTGCTCATCGTGGCAGAAAAATACCAGACCGGTTTTGACGAACCGCTGCTCCATACCATGATCGTGGACAAAAAGTTAAAGGGCGTCAAGGCGGTGCAGACCCTCTCCCGTCTAAACCGTACCTATCCCGGTAAAATCGACACCTTTGTGCTGGATTTTGTGAACAAGGCAGAGGACATCCGGGAGGCCTTCCAGCCGTTTTATCAGGAAACCTTTCTGGAGCAGGAGGTCAACACCGACCTCATTTACAAGACCCAGAAGGAGCTGCGGAGCTTTGCCGTTTATTCCGATGCAGACGTGGAAGCCTTTGCCAAGGAGTATTTCCGCAGCACCAAGCAGGATAAAAATGCCGTGGGCCGCATGAGCAGCGTCTTGAAGCCGGTGGCAGACCGCTACAACCAGAAAACGCAGGCCGAGCGATACCAGTTCCGCCGCCTGCTGCGCAGCCTTGTCAAGTGGTACGGCTACGTTTCGCAGGTGGCACGGATGTTCGATGAAGGGCTGCACAAGGAGAACGTATTCTGTGCCTACCTGCTCAAGCTGCTGCCGCCGGACGAGGTCTCTCCGCTGGATCTGGAGGGCAAATTGCAGCTGGAGTATTACAAGCTGCAAAAGACCTTTGCCGGTGCCATCGAGTTGGAACACGCCAAAGGCGTCTACGAGCCGGTCACCCAGAAGGGTGCTCTCGGCCACGACCCCAAGGAGCCGCTGGACGAGATCATTTTGAAAATCAACGAGAAGTTCAAGGGTGAGTTCACCAATGCCGACCGGGTGCTGCTTACCGCCCTGCATGACCGTCTGCTGGCCGACCCGAAGCTGGCAAAGCTGGCGCGCAGCTCCGACCCGCAGATCTTTACCGAGAGCATCTTCCCCAAGGCTTTTGATACTGCCGCACAGGACAGCTATCTCGAAGCGCAGGACACCTTCTCTTCCTTGTTTGAGGATACCAGCAAGTACAAGGCTATTATGTCAGCTCTGGCAGAGTGGCTATATGGAGAATTCCGCAAGAAGTAAAACCGTTTTCCTTTTTGTTTGCTTAAAACAGCCTGCATCCACGGGATGCAGTTCGAGGGTTTGGGTGTTCCCAACAAGTATTTTGCAAAGCAAAATAAGCAGATGTATATACGTCTGCATTGCTTGCGGGTGCTATGAAACCTCTCAACATGCTTCCCAAATTTGAAAATCATTTTGCAATCGAGACCGTCCGTTTTCAAGTTCAACTTGAAGCGGGCGGTTATTTTTCTGCACAAAAATTTTCGAGTTTGCAACCGCAGCAAGCAGGGCGAGTTGGTGCCAACTCACAAGTTTTGAATCAGATTTTTCAAATCCGACTTCAAAAACACTTGTTGGGCTTCGCCCAAACCCGATATTCAGCACATAAACTGTGCCGACTGCGCATCTTAACAGACGCTGAATAAGCAAATTTCTTGTAAAAAAAAATCGTTTCCGAAAAATTGTCGTTGATTCATTCAATATTGCAAAAAACCGGAACCATTACTTCCGGTTTTGAAGGCAAAAAGCGGAAGTATCACTTCCTAAAAAATCGAGCAATTTTATGGTATGCTCTATCCAGAGCCGTTCACAAGAACCGGACCTCCCAAGTCCGGTTTTCTCCCTCAAAACCGGACCTGATACGTCCTAAAAATACTTATTTGATTGTGATAGGCTTTCTACAAGCCTTCATCGAACCTTGAGAACCGAATGACCGTCTGCATGAGATACCCGGCCATGACCCCGCAAGGGAGAGCCGGAAAACGCCGCTGGAAGGGGGTAGGAAGTCCGTGCAGAGAGAACGGCACCCAAAATTTGAAATCACGTTGATACGAAAAACCAGAACCAGTAGTTCCGATTTTGCCTTGAAATTCATTTCATATCCCTTAAAAACCGGAACTACCAGTTCCTAAAAACAAAATTTACGATGTGATACACTAAGCCCACAGAAGCACATTCTTCATTGCTTTCACACCAGTTCAGGCATTGAATGTCCGATTTTTAGCAGAAATTCAAATCAACTTTCGTAAAAACCAGACATAATGTGTCCTAAAAAATCTCCCATGAATGTGTTAGCCTAGTTTCAAATCTATCATTGAACCTTGAGAACCAAATGACCGTCCACATGGAATACCCGGCGATGATCTCACAAGAGCGAGCCGGAAGACGCCGCCGGAAGGGGGCAGGAAATCCATGCGGGGATAACGGCTGAACTACCAATAAATTTTTGAAAGGAGATTTTGCCTATGAAGAAAAACAAGTTTGAATTTATCATTGATTCCGAATTTCAATCTCAGATTCCTGCATTGACCGATGAAGAATTTCAGCAACTGGAAGAAAACATCCTTTCAGAGGGCGAAGTCCTGTCTCCCCTGATCGTCTGGGGCAACATTCTTGTTGATGGTCATAATCGCTATAAGATTCTCCAGCAGCACCCAGAAATCCCTTATACCACCCGCTCGATTTCCTGCACCTGCGAAACCCGTGAAGATGTTCTGGCATGGATCTGCAAACATCAGCTGGGTCGTCGGAATCTGACACCTGAACAGAAAAAGTTCCTGATTGGAAAACAGTATCATTCTGAAAAATCCACTCGTGGGGGAAATCATGGCAATCAGTACACACAGGTGGCAAACTGTCAAATTGACAATTTGCCACCTGTAGAAAACACAATGGAACGAATCGCCAAAGAAAATAATGTAAGTCCCTCTTTTGTAATTCGTGCCGAGCAGTTCATGAAAACCGTCGAGCTAATGGAAAAATACTGCCCCGGCATTCAGGAAGAAATCTTATCCGGCAAACTTAAGCTATCCCAGCGAGAGGCTACCATTATCCGTGGAACTCCCACGGAAGCATTGCCCACCGTGGTATCAACGTGGCGAGAGGAAAAGTTAAACGGTAAACCAGACGATGGTGCAGACACCTATGAAAATTTAGAATTGCTTTCCAAGGTCACCGAACGCAATTTCTCTAGTGCTGCCACATCGAAGATCCAAACGGCTGATTCACTCTCGGAGAATCGACCTTTTATTTCATCGGGAAAGCGCAGCACCGAACTCCAGACCATTCGTGAGCTAGGAGAAAAGATGGCAACGGTTGATCATGTCGCCGATGCCGAAGGAATGTTCAGTGAAATCAACAGTGCCTCTGATAGCTTTATTTTCCGTCTCGAACAATGCTTTGCTCTGTATCCCGACTTTCTGACAAATGTAGAGATTGAAGCAAAAGTTATTGCTGCTTTGCAAAAGGCAGAAAGCTATATTGTGCATCTGAAAGAGCAGCATCGGCAGCATCTTCTGGAGACTACCAACAGCCAGTAAAATGCTTTCCAAAAATTTGTTTGATGAAAAAACACTGGAGGTGAATTCTATTTCCGACTACCTGACTGTCACTACGCCCTTACCGCAATATCTGCCCTATGCCCGCTTTTTGCTGGACACAGACCTAAGCCACACAGCGAAGCTGCTCTACACTCTGCTGCTGGATCGGGCAACGCTTTCTCAAAAGAATAACTGGATCGATACACAGGGGCACATTTATGTGATCTATCCGCTTTCCCATCTGGCAAAAGATTTAGGGTGCTGCATTTCCAGTGTAACACGTGCTTTCTCCGAACTGGAAAACGCACAACTCGTGGAACGTATCCGCAGTGGATTTTCCAAGCCCAGCCGCATTCTGCTCAAGGTTCCGTACACTACGCAAAATTGCGCTGTCACAGTATGCAAAAACGCCGAGCATGACTGTGCAGAAACGAGCAGTGTGATTGCGCAGAAATGCACACCTAACCAACGTAATAAGAACAGCCTGAAAGATAACCACCTGATAAAAACAACAGCTGCTCATTTGACCTTTGGCGAATATCAGAACGTCTTTTTAACAGAGATGGAGTACAAGCGGCTTAAAGCCGATTTCTTCGGGCTGGACAGCCTAATCGAGCAACTTTCGGCTTATATCCAGTCCACCGGAAGGAAGTACGCCGACCACGCCGCCACCCTGCGTATCTGGGCAAAGCGGCAGAAAACAGAACGAAAATCGGCACCGGGCATCCCGGACTACACATTCACGGAAGGAGAAAGCCTATAAAGACGATTGAAAAAAAATTTTGAACAGTCCGTTTCCAGTATTCCCGAAAATCCCGAAGATTATTATGGCAAGGACGGTCTGCTTTATTGCGGAAAATGTCATACCCCAAAAGAAGCATTCTTTGCAAAGGGCATTGCCCTGATGGGCAAGAACAAGCACCCCATTGAATGCAGCTGCCAGCGCACGGAAAGAGAAAAACAGGAAGCCCTCATCAGCCAGCAAAAGCACAGCGACCTTGTGCGGCGGCTGAAAGCAGAGGGATTTTCTGACCCGTCAATGCTGGACTGGACCTTTGAAAACGACAATGGCCGCAGCCCACAGATGCACCACGCACACCGCTATGTGGAGCAGTGGCAAACCATGCGCGCAGAGAACCTTGGGCTTCTTCTCTGGGGTGGTGTAGGCACCGGCAAGAGTTTCCTTGCCGGGTGCATTGCAAACGCTCTGATGGAGCAGGAAGTGCCTGTGCGTATGACGAACTTTGCCCGGATCCTGAACGAGCTAAACGGCAGCTTTTCCGGGCGGAACGATGTTGTGGACAAGCTCTGTCGTTATCCCCTGCTCATCATTGACGACTTCGGCATGGAGCGTGGCACCGAGTACGCACTGGAACAGATCTACAACATCGTAGACAGCCGATATCGCAGCCGGAAGCCGCTGATCGTCACCACCAACCTGACGCTGGACGAGATACGGCACCCACAGGATACCGCCCATGCCCGCATCTATGACCGCCTATTGGAAATGTGCGTCCCGATCTCCTGCATTGGGGTCAGCCTACGGAAGGAGAACGCACAGGAAAAGCTGGAACGACTGAAACTTTTGATCGGATGAATCAAGGGATGTTTCTAAAATTCGCAGGACTGTCAAAGTTCTGCTACAAGGAAATGGAGTTGCCTATTGAAAAAATACTATGACACCGAAACTGACAATGCATCCTTTGTACGCTGTATCGATGTTATGGCAAAGCTGATTCAAAAATATGGCTCAACTGTACTGGAGCAAAAGGAGTCTCTGCTTTGCGCGACCAACCGTAAAGCTGCATAAGCAGATTTACACGTTGCGTAATTTTTGTTTTTATGTTAAAATAATTGCGTAGCGTGTTTTACATATATGAGGGCAACTTTATGGACTGCAAAGACAAAATCCTCGAACTGCGCGAATCGACCGGGATGAACCGCCGGGAGTTTTGCACTTTCTTCCAAATTCCCTACCGCACTGTAACAGAATGGGAACTCGGCCACCGCCATGCGCCAGAGTATGTACTCCGGTTGCTAGAGTATTATATCCAGCATGAAAATCTCACACAACAACCAACCGCCGAAAGTGAGGATTTCTTATGAAAAAAGCACGCACCAAATGCTACATTTATACTCGCGTATCTACGGCCATGCAGGTGGACGGTTACAGCCTTGATGCACAGCGTGAAAAGCTGCGCAAATATGCCGATTATGAAGATATGGTCATTGCTGGAGAATATTCTGACGAAGGATTTTCCGGTAAGAACATTCAAGGTCGGCACGAATTTCAACAGATGCTGCGAGATGTGCAAGACTGTAAAGACGGCGTTTCTTATGTTCTGGTATTCAAGCTCTCCCGTTTTGGACGCAATGCCGCCGATGTTTTGAACTCCTTGCAGCTCATGCAGGATTTTGGTGTCAACTTGATTTGCGTAGAGGATGGCATTGACAGTTCCAAAGATTCCGGCAAGTTAATGATTTCTGTTCTTTCTGCTGTTGCTGAAATCGAACGTGAGAATATCCGTGCTCAAACGATGGCCGGCCGTGAACAGAAAGCCCGTGAGGGCAAATGGAACGGCGGCTTTGCACCCTATGGCTATAGGCTGGAAAATGGCGAACTTTCGATTGCAGACGATGAAGTGGAAGTTATCCGTGTTATTTTTGACCGCTTTATCCATACCAACGATGGTGTAGCAGGTATTGCCCGGTATCTGAACACCCATGGCTATGTGAAAAAGCTCCGTCAGAATGGAACTATTCCAAAGTTTTCTGCTGTATTTGTTAGAGGTATCCTGGACAATCCCATTTACTGCGGTAAGATTGCATTTGGTCGCCGCAAGGTTGAAAAGAAACTCGGCACTCGAAACGAAATGCACGTTGTGAAGCAATCCGAGTTTCCCGTCTATGTCGGTCAACATGAAGCCATCGTTTCCGAGGACGACTGGAATCTTGCACAGACCAAGCGTCAGCGTACCACAGGGCGGCGTGAAAAGGTCCGTGACCCAGACCACGCACATATTCTTTCCGGCATTCTGAAATGCCCCTGCTGTGGACGGAACCTGTACGGAAATGTCTCTAAGGCTCACAGCAAGGATAACAAAACTCGTTACTACTACTTCTGCAAGAGCATCAAAGGGCAGACTGGACACGAATGTTCTTTCCGGTTGAACATTGAACAGAACGAAATCAATCAGATGGTCGCATCCATCGTATCCGCTATGGTTCACGACCCGCGCTTCGTAGATGCCATCAAAGAAAAAATCAGTTCTACAGTCGATACCAGCGAGTTGGAGCATCAGGCTGATACAATCAAGGCGCATCTCCGCCAGCGACTCAATACAAAGTCCCGTCTGGAGCACCAGATGGACACACTGGACTTTAATGATCCCTATTATGACCGTAAGTCTTTGGATTTACAGCGGCGTTACGATGAGCAATATGAACTGATTGGGGACATGGAATCCCAGCTCGCTGAAATCCAAGGTCAGATTGATGACATTCATCAGGAGAAGATCACAGCTGACAACATCTATCACCTGCTTCTGGCCTTCGATGAAGTCTACAATGCCGCCACCGAGGTGGAGCAAAAGGAATTCATGCGTGCCTTCATCGAGCGCATTGATATTTTCCCGGAAAAACAGCCGGATGGCAACTGGATTCGGAACATTGTATTCGCCTTCCCTGTTCCCTATAATGGAAAAGAGATTTGGGAATTCCCCTTGGAATCGCAATCAACCGTTGAGTGCGTACTCTTGATGTCAAAAGCTCAGTAATATAGCGCGGTGATTCGTTCAATATCGTTCAGACATCATTTTACAGTCTGAACCGTTTTCGTCCTTGGAAAACAGGTCGAGGGCGGTTTTCGAGAATTTGGGCAGTATCTAAATCATAGCCACAGGGGCAGCAGATAATTGAGTTTCCGGATTAGATGTTTGGGCTAACAGCGAATCCGGCAACTCAGGTATCTGGTGGGGTTCAGTGTAGAATTTGGATGTTATGACCCTCATAGCGCAAAAACGCCGTCAGCGTATCATGTGAAATCCATCACACGGTACGCTGGCGGCGTTTTCATTTTATCTGCTTATACAGCTTTCGGCGTGAGCCACTTTTCTAAGGAAGACGTCCGTTGCGTTTCACATAAAGAATCCTCCGGCCAACGAAAAAGCGTGAAGCTGATTTTTATGCCCTCATTATTCTCTATAAATAGCACTGCACCGCAGCTCTTGACGTTTCTCATCCAGAGAATACCGGATCGTAATCACACCATTTTCTGTCTCTACTTCTACCTGTTTTGCATGTTCAAACAACCTGCGCAGGCGGCGGTACTCGTCCCGCTGCGCATCCGTGTAGTGAGACGGCATATCCGAGGTAAGGAACACATTGCCCAGCAGTGCGTTGACTGTGGCAAGGGTGCGTTTTTGCTCTGCCGTCAGCTTGCAGTTTTCTTCCCGGAGGAAGAACACATCCGGGTCGCTGCCATAGGCACGGCCATTGAGCTGCCGCCGGAATACGGTGTTATTGATAGCCTGCTTTGTGGACACCCGCTCCCGGTGGAACAGGCGCATATACCACACATCGTCCCAGTCCAAGCTCACGTCGCAACTGACACGGCAGTAGTCCACCAGCCCGAAAGCAGGCATCACCGGCACGCCGCAGCCGAGGATGGCTTTTTGTCCGCACCAACTGCGCAGCAGCTCCATGGCACGGCGCATCCGGGCGGCACGACTCTCGTGGGCGTTGCCAAAGGGGGCAGCGCCGTACAGAAAATCCAGCTTGACAAGGTCGAAACCCCAATCGTTCAGCACCCGGTCAAACACCCGGCGCAGATAGTCCAGCACCGCCGGGTTGTCGATATCCAGCGCATAGAAACTGCTCCAGTTGCTGCCGCAACACCACGGTTTGCCGTCCACTTTCAGCAGCCAGTCCGGGTGCTGAAGGAAAAGGGCAGAGTCCTTTTCGCACACAAAGGGCGCAAGCCAGAGCCCGGCCTGAAAGCCAGAGGCGTGGATCTCCTGCACCATGCCTTTCAGTCCGTGGGGGAACTTCTGTGCATCCGTTTCCAGCCAGTCGCCCACCTTCGGCTCCCAGCCGTCGTCGATCTGAAACAGGTCTCCCGGGCAAAGCAGGCTGCGGCATCCGGTCAGGTCCTCCCGGATGGTGTCCTCGGTGATGTCCTGATAGCGGTTGTACCAGCTGGAATAGCCAGCCAGTTTCTCTTCAGTTCGAGGACGGATGCCCATAGCCCGAAACCAACCGTCAAACACTTCGGTCTCGCCGCCCTCGGCAAAAAACAGGTCGAACAGAGCAAAGCTGCCGCCGGGATGCTCCACCCCGGCGCAGTCACGCTCCAGCGTCAGCAGGGCTTTGCCGCTGTCGTACCGGAGGATGGTGTAGCCCGGCTTCTCGTCCAGCGATGCCACCAGCCGGAACTGCTTGCCCTTGCGGAAATAGCAGTAGGAAAAGCCGTGGCTCTGACCGTTATGATGCCCGTAAGGTACAAAGTGATAATCGCCGTAGCGGTCAAAGGCGTATTTCTTGCGCAGAAAGCCGGGGATATGGTCGGTGCCGCGCAGCTTGCCATTCCGGTTTAGCTCCGGGCTGTATGTCCATGTCTGGTAGCCGTTCATGAATAGGCGCTCGTCTGCTTCCATCTTCCACGGCAGCTCGGCACGCACGGCTTTCAGCGTCCCGGCAGGCAGGTCAGCGGAAAGATGCAGCGCACCGCAGCCCGGGTGCACCGGGGCATCGCCCTGCCGTACACCGCCTGTGGTCTCTGCGTACCAGTGCAGCGTTTCAGTCATGGTGCGTTTCCTCCCCGTGGAGCTGTGCGCTGATCTCGGCAGCGCGGGCATCCGTCAAAACGAACTTGCGGCGGAACAGCACCAGCGCACCTGCCAGCACCAACATGGGCAGGACCGTCATCATCAGGCGCAGACCCAGCAGCGTTCCGGCGCTCTGTACTGCTACGGGGCCGGTCTCCTCCGTGTTGCCCACAAGACCGATGAGATCCAGCCCGATGCCGGTCAGGAACACCGCCACGCCGGAGGCAGCCTTGACCACAAAGGTCTGCATGGAAAAGATGACGCTCTCCTCCCGGCGTCCGGTCTTGAGCTGGCCGTAATCCACACTGTTGGAAAGGAACAGGGTGGTCAGCACGGTCAGCATCCCGTTGCAGGCGAACACGACAACGCCCGGGATGCACAGCAGGGCAAGGCTATGGGAAAGCCCGGTCAGGCAGAACACCAGCAGCGTGCCGTAGCCGCACAGTGCCAGCACAAGGCTCAGGTGAAATACCTGCGTGCTGCTGAATTTTTTGCGCAGCAAGGGGTAAAGCACCATCATACCAAGGATCTGTGCCGCACCGCCCACGGTGGAAAACAGGGTGTAGGTGGCTTTCCAGCCTGCACCGCCAAGGTCGTACTTGAAGAAATAGATGATGAAGTTGGAGGTAAGGTACAGCGCCGAGTTGATCAGCACGATGCTGCCTACCACTACCATAGCCTGATCGTTGCGGAACAGGGCGGAGAACATCTCCTTTACGGTGGCGGTCTTCATCTCACTGGGGGTGGTTTCTTTCATGGAAATGCAGCACACCAGCTCTGTCACTGCAAAAATTACCGCTACGATCAATGCCACCCAACGGAAGCCAGCGCGCTCGCTGTCGCCGCCAAGGATGCCCACCAGCAGCATGGTGAACATGGCGATGAGGGCAGAGCCAACGCCTGCACAGGTACGCCCCACCATGGAAAGATTCTCCCGGTCTTTGGGCGTGCGGGTCACGGCGGGAATCATGGACCAGTAAGGAATATCCATCATGGTATAGGTAACGCCCCATAGGATGTACATCACGCTGAAATAGACCATCAGCGCTGCTTCGTCCAGCACAGGGGCGGCAAACAGGGCGTAGAGCACCAGCGCATTGAGCAGCGTACCGGAAAAGATCCACGGACGGAAACGTCCCCATCGAGTGCGGGTCTTTGCCACCAGAACCCCCATAAAGGGGTCGTTGAAGGCATCGAAGAACCGGGCTGCCATGAGCACCAGTCCCACAAAGCTTGCCGAAAGTCCCAGCACATCCTGATAATAATACATGACATAAGAAGCCGACAGGGCATATACCATATCCTTGCCCACGGCACCAATGCCGAACGCGGTTTTCTGTTTCAGGGTCAGTTCCATACAGCATCCTCCTTTTCAATGGTGAACCGCAGCACAACGGGCTGGGTCTGCGGGGCAGAAACGGTCAACAGGGCTTCTCCGGCGGTGCCCACGGTGCGCAGATAGGTGCCGGTCATGCCGCCTTCTGCCACGGCGGTCTGCGGGCCCACAAGGGCGGCGCTGCCCTCCACCGTAAACTGCACCGGGAACTGTGCGTAGGGGGCTGGGGTGCCATTTTCGTCCAGAATCCGCACCCGCACAGCCGCCATATCGTAGGTGTCCTGCTCCCGCAGGGTCGTCCGGCTGACTTTGACTTCCAAGTGCAGCTTTGCACTGGGGCAGAGGGTCACGCTGCGCACCACGTTGCCGTCCTGCACGGCATCGAACCGCCATCGGGTAGCTTCGCCGCCCCAGTTGCCCACATATTTGCCGTAAAGCGCCACGCCGTCCTTAAAGGCCATTTTATAGCGCAGCATACACCAGCCGAATTTGACCTTGTAGGCCAGCGGCAGTCCCGCTAAGCCATATTTCCCGGCAGCCAGCAGGCAGTCCCGCACAGCGGCTGCCTTGGAGGGAGAAAAGTGTTCCTGCGTTTCCAGCAGCTCGCCGATGGTATCGTCCATCACAAAGGGCGGGTGGGGCAGCGCCGTCCACTCGCTGCGGCGCAGGGCAGTGACGAACACATCGTTTTTGTAGAGCTTGACCTGCTGGGCATTGCTGAAAACGTAGGCCGTGCCCAGCTGCCCGGCGGGGTTATCTCCGATGTCCATGGAGGAGCTGACCGCCAGCACCGGGTCGGCATCGCCCTGACTGGCATAGACCGCCGCCGCCAATTTGGGGTTGCGGAAGCTGTCCAGCACACCGTGGTAGCAGATGCGGTCCCCGGAGCCAAAGTCCTTGTGAGTCTGGTAATCGAACATGCACCAGCCGAAGCACCCGGCGTGCTCCCCGCTGGCATAGGCGGCATTCTGCACCCGGACGTGCCGCAAGGCGTGCTCCTGCCGATGCGGACCATCGTCAAAGGGCTTGGTGGGGTACATGTGGCCGTTGCACTCCGAAATGAGCAGCGCCTTGCCCATATCCGGGGTCACGTCCTTTTTAGGCTTAGCACCGGGCGTTGTGCCGTTGTGGGAAAAATCGTTGTAGGCGTAAACATCCTCCAGCAGATGGCTTTTTTCCAGATAGCGCACGCCGGAGGTGGCACGGCTGGGGTCCAGCTGATGGGCGATTTTGTTGGTGCGGGCATAGAAGGCATCGTCGTCCACGCTCTCGTTGATACGCACGCCCCACAGGATGATGCTGGGGTGATTGCGGTTCTGCAAGAGCATCTCCTGCAGCATCTCGCAGGCGGCGTCCTTCCAGTTGTCGTCCCCGATGTGCTGCCAGCCCGGCAATTCAGTGAACACCAGCAGACCCCGCCGGTCGCACTCGTCCAGAAAATACTGGCTTTGGGGGTAGTGGCTGGTGCGCATGGCGGTGCAATGCAGCTCCTCCTGCAAAATGCGGGCATCCTCCCGCTGCAGGCTTTCCGGTGCGGCGTAACCGATGTAAGGGTAGCTCTGGTGTCGGTTCAGACCCCGCAGAAAGGTCTTTTTGCCGTTGAGGTAGAAACCATCCGCCCGGAACTCTGCGGTGCGGAAGCCAAACGTCACCTGTTTGCGGTCGATGGGCTGCCCCGCTGCGTTCAAAAGCTCTGCCACGGCATGATGCAGCACCGGGTGCTCTGTATCCCACGGCTGTGCTTCTGGCACAGAAAGCTGCATCTTCCCGGTTTCTGCCGCAGGTGCAGTCTGCTCTGCCAGCAAAGTGCCCTCAGTGGTCTCCAGCCGGATGCGGACCGCCGCGGCTGCGGGCGTAAGCTCTGCTGTCCACTGCACCACAGCCTCCTGCAGGGTGGGCGTGTAGACGAACAGATCAGTCAGACGGCTTTCTGCCGTAGCTTCCAGCCAGACCTCCCGGTACAACCCGCCGTAGGTCAGGTAATCAATGACAAAACCAAAGGGTGGAATCGTTGGGTCTTCACGGGTGTCCAGCTGCACGGTCAGCAGGTTTTCACCCTCCCGGTCCACAAGGTCGGTGATCTCCACCGCAAAGCCGGTATAGCCACCCCGGTGCTGCCCGGCAACCCTGCCGTTGACCCGCACCACCGCCTGATGGGCAGCGCCGTCAAAGCGGACAAACAGCCGGGGTGCAGCCTGTACCGGCGGTACCCGGAACCGTTTTCGGTAGCCGCAGACCATCTCGTAATCGGCAGGCGAGGCATAGTGCAGCGGCACCTCCCGGCAGGTATGGGGCAGGCGGACGGCTTGCTGTTTTGGTACAGGCAGCCCCTTGCCAAAAGCTTCCGTCCAGTGTCGTGTAAACTCCCAATCCTCGCAAAAGCTGTGTCTCATCGCGGCAGCACTCCTTCCAGTAAAATCGAGATCATTTCCTCCAGTACAGCCACATACTGCACCCCGCTTTCTGCCAGACTGCGGTCTGCCAGAAAGCTCTCGATGGATGCGGTGATCATCTGCCGCAGCACCGGCAGGGATACCGGACGCATGACCCCCTCAGCCACAGCCTGCTCCAGCAGCGCCATGGTGGGCTCCCACCCGTTTTCCAACTGACTGCGCACCCGCGCCGCCACCACTGGGTATTTTTCATCCAGCTCCTTCATCTGCCGCAGATCCAGCGCGGCATATTCTGCCGGCATGGCAATGATGACTGCCCGCAGCTTTTCCTGCAAAGTACCACCGCCCGCCAGAATTTCCTGCTTGCAGCGGTGGATCTCTGCAAAGGCGTGGTCTACCATATCCAGTAAAAGCGCCTCCTTGGAGGGGTAAACGGTGTAGATGGTCTTTTTGCTGATGTGCAGCGGCTCTGCCACCTGCTGCATGGTGAAATGCAGCCCCTGTTGGCGGAATAGCTGCATCGCCTGCGTGCGCACCAGCGCACCGAGCTTTTCCTGCATGAGCGTCCTCCTTGTGGAAACCGTATTTGCCTTTCTGGTTTCCATTCTAGTACGGAAACCAAGTGAAATCAAGCAGTTTCCGCATTTTCTGCGTTCTGACGAAGAACCCGAGAAGAATCACAGCAGAATGCCATATCTCAAAACGCAGCAGCCGGAATGGTATCCGTAAACATAATCTTGGCGAGACCAACGATTCCCGCTTTGCCCACGCTCTGCACAAGGGACTGTATTTCGACTACATGATGGCAAACCCGCCTGTCTGATTTTCAGGCGGGCATTTTACTTTGCCAGGATTTTGAGAACTACAATAAACTGCCCCCGAAACAGCACGGTCTAGCGCGCTGCTTCGGGGGCAGTCTGTTGTTTATTCAATTATAAAGTTACTGCTTTGCACTTTCCGGGGCGACCTCAAAGTCGATCTTGCCCAGATTGACGTCCGCACGCACGATGGTGATCATCATGGTATCGCCCAGATTCCAGTTCTTGCCGGAAACGGGATCAGAAAGGCGCACGCCCTCGGTGAGCATGGTGCCGGTGGCGGTCAGGCTGGAAGCAGGTACAAAGCCTTCCACGCCGTTTTCCAACTCGATGAACAGGCCGCGCTGGGTCACGCCGGAGATGCGGCCCTCGTAGCACTCGCCCAGATGGCGGCGTGCATACTCGGCCTTATAGCAGTCCTCGGCCTTGCGCTCGATCTGCATGGCGATGACTTCGCGCTCGCTGGCCTGCTTGCTGACGTCCTCGGCAAACTCGCTGTAACGCAGGATCATGGTGTCCTTATCGGTACCCTTGAGCTGAGCCGTCATGATGCGGTGGATAGCCAAGTCCGGGTAACGGCGGATGGGGCTGGTGAAGTGGGCATAGTCCTGCAACACCAGACCGTAGTGTCCCTTGGGCTTTTCCTCGTACACAGCCTTGGACATGCAGCGCAGCATACCGGTGTTGATGATCTGCTCGTAGGCAGTGCCGCGCACGCCCTCCAGAATGGCGCTCAGCTCCTTGGGGGTGGGCACATCCTTGGCAAAGTGGTCGTTGACGCCGCAGGCCTGCAGCAGGCCGTGCAGACGCTCCAGCTTTTCGGCGTTGGGCTCCTCGTGCACGCGGTACACAAAGGGAATCTGCTTCACCCGGGCAAAGTGGGCGGCGCACTGGTTTGCCAGCAGCATGAACTCCTCGATCATGGCCTCGCTCTCGCCGGAGGTGCGCTTTTTCACGTCGATGCAGTGGCCATCTTCGTCCAGGATCAGCTTCACCTCGCCGCTCTCGATATCCATGCAGCCGCGCTCCTTGCGCAGGCGGGCACGGTGGCCATACAGCTCCTTCATAGCAGGCAGCTGCGCCAGTACTTCATGGTACTTGCCGGTCAGTTCGTCATCGGTGCTGCCGGCCAGCAGGGCGTTGATCTCGGAGTACACGCCCTTGACCCGGCTGCGGATGACGGACTTGACAAAGCGGTAGTCGGTCAGATTGCCGTCCTTATCCAGCCGCATCAGGCAGGAGAAAGCCAGCCGCAGCACGCCCTCGTTCAGGCTGCAGATGCCGTTGGACAGCTGCTTGGGCAGCATGGGCACCACCTGATCGGCGTAGTAGACGCTGGTAGCGCGGTTAAAGGCCTCGTTGTCCAGCTCGGAGCCGGGCTTGACGTAGTTGGAAACATCCGCAATGTGCACGCCCAGCTCAAAGCCGCCGTCCGGAGTCTTGGTCAGGCTGATGGCATCGTCGATGTCCTTGGTCTCGGCGCTGTCGATGGTAAAAATGGGCAGGGCGCGCAGATCCATGCGGCCCTCGCAGTCCGCAGCAGACACCTCGGCGTTGTCCAGCTTTTTGGCCTCGTCCCGCACCTTGTCCGGGAAGCGGTTGCGGATATCCTGCGCGTAGAGCAGTGCCTTTGCGCAGCGCTTGGCCTCGTCGCAGCTGCCAAAGCGCATGGCCACGCCCACGCGGTGATCTTCCTGACGGCTGCCGCGCAGCAGAATCTCCACTGCAACCTTGTCGCCGTCCTTGGCGCTGCCTTCGCAGTCCCGCATGACCTGCATGGAGATTGCAGGGCAATCGTCCGGCACAAACTTCAGGCGGCCCTCCATGCGGTGCATGGTGCCCACCAGAGAATTCTTCTCTTCCAGAACAGCAAGGATCTCGCCCTCATCGCTGCCCTCTACCCGGGGATGTGCAAACTTTTCCACCAGCACCTTGTCGCCGGGCATTGCGCCGCGGGTGAACCGGCCGGGGATAAAGATATCGCTGGTGCCGTCCTCCAGCATGACAAAGGCAAAGTTCTTGCCCAGCTTTACCACCTTGCACAGCAACGCCTTATCGGCACGGCCGCTGCGCACGGTGAAGAACACGCCCTGACGCTGGCAGATGACAGCCTCGTGCACCAGCTGGTCCACAGCCTCCATCACCTTGCGGTCTGCGCCGCGATCCCCGCCGAACTTATTCTTCAGATCTTTTACAGTGCACGGCTGATTCTGGATCGCGTGCTCAATTTTATCGCGCATTGCCATAAAATATTTTCTCCTTCACTTCCGTGGCCGTGCATCTCCTGCGGAGCACAGCCCTGCCTTGGGACGGGCACCTTTCCCTGTCCCCTCTTTGCGGCAGCCCGCAGAACCGGCTGCCCGCACTTTTTTCTGCACAGAAAAACAGCCCCGTCCGTTCACGGGGCTGCAACGCCTTCTCAGCCTGCCAGACGGCCTGCAAACAGGCAAGCCAGAATAGCAACCACAAAGAACACCACGCCTGCAATGCGGGTGACCTTAGCCAGCATCTGGTCTGCCGGGGTCAGACGTGCATTGTTGGCACCGCCCACACTGCCGTTGATGGCACCGGACAGGCCCTGACCGTGGGTGTGCTGCATGAGGGTGAGGAAAACGATGACCAGCGAAGCCACCAGCAGAATGGCACCGCCAACAATTTCGATAACAGACATGAATCGTAACGCTCCTTTTATTTGTAAATACGGAAAACTACGCAAAAATACAACTATATAGTAGCATAACAAAGCCAAAATTGCAAGTAGAATCCGCGCATTTAACCCGCTGCTTCCAGCACGTTGCAGACCTGCGCAAAGATGGCTGCACCGGAGTACGCCGTGTGCACCGCACCGTCCTGCAATACCACAATGGTATAGCGGGGCTTTTCTGCCGGCCAGAACCCCGCAAACCACAGGTTGCAGCGCTCGGTGCCCTCCGGGGTGAACTGCCCGGTCTGGGCGGTACCGGTCTTGCCGCCCGCCCCACCGGAAAGCCCGGCGGCATCCTGTGCGGTGCCCTGCTGCACCACCTGTACCAGCATAGCGCGCAAAAGCGCTGCGTTCTGTGCTGAGATCACCCGCCGCCCCCGGGGGTGGCTGAGGGTCTCCACCGGTTGTCCGGTGGTCTCGTCCAGCGTGGCTTGCAGCACATAAGGGCTGCGGTATACGCCGTCCGCTGCAATGGTGTTGAACAGTGCCGCCACCTGCATAGGCGCTGCCAGCAGGCTGCCCTGCCCAAAGCTGAAATTGGCAAGCTGCCCGCTTTGCGCCAGCTCCTGCGGGGCGGGCAGCTGCCCGGCCTCGGCGGCAAGCCCCTCTGCCAGCGGCAGGCTCTGCCCAAAGCCAAAGGCTTTAGCGGCGTCCAGCAAGCTTTCCGCACCCAGCTGCTGTCCCAGACGGATAAAATAGCCGTTGCAGCTTTTTTCCAGCGCGGCGGCAAGGTCCACCTGTCCATGCGGCACCCCGCCCGCGCAGCGGAAGATTTGCCCATCCACTACCACCGCGCCAGTGCACTCGAAAACCGGCTGCAAGCCCGCTTCCAGCGCAGCCGCAGCCAGCACCGGCTTGAACACTGAGCCCACCGCGTAGCTTTGCAGTGCCCGGTTCAGGAAAGGACTGTTCTCCGCCTGCAGGCTGTCGGCAAGGCGCTCCGGGTCGTAGCACGGCACACTGACGCTGGCGCGCACCGCCGCTGTGGCGGTATCCAGCACCAGAATGCAGCCGTTCGTTATGGTACTTGCCGCCACTGCTTCCACTGCCCGCTGCACCGGGCGGGAGATGGCCAGCTGCACGCCAAGCGCCCCGCTGTCGGCTTGCAAAAGCCTAGGTGCTTCTCCGGTTCGCAGCGTACCCTGCGCCGTCACGGCGCAGACAAGGCTGCTGTTCTCCCCTGTGCCGGAAAACACGGCGTCCAGCGCCTTTTCCAGCCCGGCAGCGCCATGACCCGTGCTATCCAGATAGCCCAGCAAATGCTGACACAGCGGCACCGCCGCATACCGCTGGGCGGTAGGATAACCGGTCAGCCCAAGGCGGGCGGGGTCGCAGCTTACCTCCAGTAAAAACGGCGCAGCACGGCTGCGGCTGCGGTACAAAAGCGCCTGCCCGGCGGCATCGGTGCAGGCATACAGGCGGTCGTAGTTTCCCTGCCCGGGAAAGCATACCACCTGCCAGCGCTCCTCAAGGCCGGTGAGCAGCCGCCCCTGCGCATCGTAAAAGTTGCCCCGTCGGGCGGGCAACTGCAGGGTGACCGTGCTCTGCGCCGCAGCCCGCGCAGCATAGGCGGGGTGCAGCGCCAGCAGATACAACCGGCACAGCACCACCGCAAATCCCAGCAGCAAGGCGGCATACACCGCCAATACCCGTTTGCCAGACATCCCCGCGCCCCCTTTCCCTGTGGTTAGGGTGGGCAGCCGGGGCGCGGGGTATACATAAAAAGAGGCGGAACCTCTCCGAAGAAAAGTTCCGCCTCTTTGGCGTTTCTTATTAAAAAGATTGGTACGGATTAGTACATGCCGCCCATGTCACCGCCGGCAGGTGCGGCGGGAGCCGGGGGTTCCGGCAGGTCAGCCACGAGGCTCTCAGTGGTCAGCACCATCTCAGCGACGGAAGCTGCATTCTCCAGAGCGGAGCGAGTGACCTTGGTCGGGTCCACGATGCCAGCAGCGATCATATCCTCGACAAAGACCTCGTTCTGGGCATCGAAGCCGTAGTTGGGCTTGTTAGCAGAGATGATCTTGTCGATGATGACGCTGCCCTCCAGACCGGCGTTCTTGGCGATCTGGCGCAGAGGAGCCTCCAGAGCCTTCAGCACGATCTTGGCACCGGTGCGCTCGTCGCCCTCCAGCGTGTCGCACAGGGCGCGCACAGCGGGGATCGCATTGATAGGAGCGGTACCGCCGCCGGCTACAACACCCTCCTGCACAGCTGCCTTGGTAGCGTTCAGTGCATCCTCAATGCGCAGCTTCTTGTCCTTCATCTCGACTTCGGTAGCAGCACCGACCTTGATGACAGCCACGCCGCCGGCCAACTTAGCCAGACGCTCCTGCAGCTTCTCGCGGTCAAAGTCGCTGGTAGCGGCCTCGATCTGGCTGCGGATCTGGGCAATGCGGGCTGCAATGGCGTCCTTATCGCCTGCGCCGCCCACGATGGTGGTGTTCTCCTTGGTCACCTTCACCTGACGGGCATGACCCAGCATCTGGACGGTTGCGTCCTTCAGCTCATAGCCCAGATCAGAGGAGATCACGGTGCCGCCGGTCAGGGTAGCGATATCCTGCAGCATCTCCTTGCGGCGGTCACCAAAGCCAGGAGCCTTGACAGCTACGACATTCAGGGTACCGCGCAGACGGTTGACGATCAGGGTGGACAGAGCCTCGCCCTCGATATCCTCAGCCACAATCAGCAGCTTCATGCCGTTCTGCATCACCTGCTCCAGCAGGGGGACCAGATCCTGAATGACGCTGATCTTCTTATCGGTGATCAGGATAGCAGCGTTGTCCAGATCGGCCACCATCTTGTCGGTATCGGTGACCATATAGGGGGTCAGGTAGCCGCGGTCAAACTGCATACCTTCCACGATCTCGTTGTAGGTCTCTGCGGTGGTCTTGTTCTCCTCGATGGTGATAACGCCGTCAGAGGTGACCTTCTCCATAGCCTCGGCGATCAGACGGCCGATCTCGGGGTCGCCGGCAGAGATGGTGCCGACGCGGGCGATATCGTTGCTGTCCTTCACCTTCTGGCTGTGTGCCTTGATGGTCTCCACAGCGGTGGTAACAGCCTTGCTCATGCCGCGGCGGATATCCATGGGATTTGCGCCGGCGGTAACGTTCTTCATGCCCTCGTTGACCATGGCCTGTGCCAGCACGGTAGCAGTGGTGGTGCCATCGCCTGCGGCATCGTTGGTCTTGGTTGCGACTTCACGCACCAACTGTGCGCCCATGTTCTCGAACTCGTCCTTCAGCTCGATCTCCTTTGCGATGGTCACGCCATCGTTGGTGATGACCGGTGCACCGAACTTCTTGCCCAGCACCACATTGCGGCCCTTGGGGCCGAGGGTGATTTTAACGGTGTTAGCCAGGGTATCAATACCGGCACACAGTGCCTTGCGGGCGTCCTCGCCCTGCTTGATCTGCTTTGCCATAATACATCGCTCCTTTATAATACAAGCTCAATTGAAAAGGGAAAATTCAGTTTCAGTCTTCCACAACAGCCAAAATGTCGCTCTGGCGCACAATGGTGCACTCTTCGCCGTCCACCTTGACTTCGGTGCCGGAGTACTTGCTGGTGAGGACCTTATCGCCGACCTTGACGGTCATCTTGACTTCCTTGCCGTCCACGACACCGCCGGGGCCGACAGCCACTACCTGTGCCACCTGCGGCTTCTCTTTTGCGCTGCCGGTCAGGATCAGGCCGCCCTTGGTGGTCTCCTCAACTTCAACAGTCTTAATGACAACACGGTCTGCAAGAGGAATGATCTTCATAATTCTTGCCCTCCAATTATATTGAATTTATTTGAAACTTTGTTACGTCCTGCGGGGGCTTCGTGTGTGCTCCGCAGCGGTTTAGCACTCCTTTTCTCTGAGTGCTAATTGTATTGTACTCATCTTGCTCTGAAAAATCAAGGGGTTTTGCAATTTTTCTTTGTTAAGAATTTATGACGTCCAAAAATCGCACCCTACTACGCAAAAAAGCGGTGTGTTCTTGACAGGACGCGCCGTCTTTTTTATACTTATAGCGCATTACAAAAACACAGCTGACGCGCTTTGCGGCAGAACGGAGGATACTTTGACAGACAAAAAGCTGATCTCATCTTTGCAGGGGCTGCGGGCAGTCGCATTTCTGAGCGTGGTGCTCTCCCATTGCGGGGCACCGTGGCTGGGGCCGTGGGCGATCACGGTATTCGTGGCGCTGTCCGGTTTTCTGATGACCTGCAACTATTACGACCGCCCGCGCACAGCACCGGGACTGCGGTCTGCCATAGCTTTCTCTCTTAAAAAAATACGAAAGCTGTACCCGCTGCACCTTATAATGATGGCTGCCGCGTTGTTATTTGTGCTGAAGGGGCTTCTGGCGCAGCCCTCTGCCCGCGGGGTGCTCTCCTGTGCAGCGCAGCTTGTTGTAAGCATTTTTCTGCTGCAAACATGGATTCCCTCCAGCCGTTTCTGGTTCTGCCTGAACGGAGTGGCGTGGTATCTTTCGGTACAGGCTTTTCTGTATGCCATCTTTCCCCCGCTTCTCGCCGTACTGAAAAAGGCGGATGTCCGCAGGCTGCGCTGCATTGCCGCCGTGATCTTCTGCGCACAGTGCCTTGCGTCCTTTGTTTTCTGGAAAGCCGGGCTCAGCGGAAAGGCGGCCTTTTACCTGACCTATCTGTGCCCTGTGTTCCGGGCGGGAGATTTTACCATCAGCTGCTGCATGGGCTGCCTTTACCACAGCCGCAAACAGGAGAGCGGCCTGCCGGGCGGTGCTTTCTCCCTGCTGGAGCTTGCTGCTGTGCTACTTGCGAGCGGCTGCCTGTTTATCGCCGCCAGGCAGGTGGGGGTTCTGGGCGCGGTGGCCTTCCGGTACAATGTGCTGTTCACTCCCTCTGCGGTGCTGCTGGTCTGGCTGCTTGCCGTGGGTAAGGGAATCATTTCCCGGCTGCTTTCCGCAAAGCCGTTTTTGTGGCTGGCCGGGCTGTCCCCTTACGGTTTTCTGATTCATCAGGTGCTGATCCGGTATATGGAGTGGACTGCGGACAAGTTCAGCTTTACGGTACATCCTGTGGTCTGGACCCTGACCGTATATCTGCTCACGCTCTGCCTGAGCAGCTTTTACAAGGCGCTGGAACGCCGGGTGCGGCAGCGCCATACCCAAACCGGCGCACAACAGTAAAACACAAGGCCGCTGCACGGAACAATGTGCAGCGGCCTTGTTTGGGTCTGATGGTTTATTTCTTTACTTCACAGCCGCTTTTTTGGCGGTAAAGCGCTGGTAGGCGGGCAGCGGCAGCAGCACGCGGCCTGCCAGCGGCTGCACCTGTACCGACACCTGCTTGCAAGGGGCGCACTCGCCATCCACGGTGGCAATGATGGGCCCACGGCCATCTGCTGCCCGCAGACTGACCGATTTTGCGCGGCGGTAGATAAAGTAGGGCTTTGCGGCCTCGGTCAGCTGGCCGTTTTGAAAGTGCTGGCCGTTTTTGTACAACATCAGCAGTTTTGCAATGACCCGGCGGCTGACCTTGCGCACGATGAACACATCCAGCCAGCCGTCATCCGGCTGTGCCTCCGGCCCGGCCATAAAACCGCCGCCGTAGGCGCGGCCATTGCACACTGCGCACATCAGACAGTCCACGGTCAGCACCTCGCCGTCAATGACGTACTCCACCCTGCGGCCGATATGCCCGCACAGCTGCTGAACAATGGACAGCGCATAGGCTGCCTCGCCGCCGCACAGCGGGATGCGCCGGAACTTGGGGATGCCGTAGGCCACCTGTGCGTCCAGACCGGCGGCGCAGATGGTGGCAGAAAGCCCCAGACTGGTGCGCATCAGGTCGATGGGCACCACCCCGCCGGCCAACTGGGCGTCCAGATCCAGAAACTCCTCCTTTGTACCATAGGTGCGCAGAAAGTCGTTGCCGCTGCCATAGGGCAGGCAGCCCACGGCGGTCTTATCAAAGCCGTGGGCACCGGTGAGCGCCTCGTTGAAGGTGCCGTCACCACCGGCGGTAAAAATGTGAAGCTCCACCCCGGCCTTCTGGGCGGCAGCGGCGGCTGCACGGGACAGTTCCCGGGCGTGGCCTGCGTGGGTGGTGACGCGGATGGTGTAGTCCTCCGGGGCAAGCCCGGCACCGGCAGCAGCTGCCGCGATCTGCTGCGGCAGGGTGCGGGTACAGTCGGCCTTTCCGGCTGCGGGGTTCAGAAGAAACAGCGTGTGCATCGGGGTCCTCCCTGTTGTAACTCTATTTCCTCTATAATAGTCGAAAACCGTGCCGGTTGCAAGCGAAAACGCTATTTTGCTATTTTCTTATAGGGTTATGGTCTCATCCTCCCGCAAAACGATGCTGCCATCGGCGGCGCAGTCTGCCGTCCAGTGCTGCCCCACGCAGGCCGTCCCGGCGGCAATGCGGTTCGCAAGTGCCTGCTCCACCGCCCTGTCCACCTGACGGCGCAGTTCCCGCGCACCGTAGGCCGATTGCGCCCGGGCAGCCAGTGCCGCCCCCACCTGCGGGGTGTGGCGCAGTCGGTAGCCGCTGCGGGCGGCGCGCTGCTCCAGCTGACAGAGCATTTTTTCTGCAATGGCGCAGAGGTTTTCTTCCGCCAGCGGGCGGAACACGATCACCTCGTCCAGCCGCCCCAGCAGCTCCGGGCGGAACCACTTTTTAGCTTCCTCCACAGCCTGCGCGGACTGCTTTTCAAACACGGCTTCTGCCCCAGCAGCAAAGCCCAGCGGCGCGTTCTGCCCCGCCAGAAACCGTGCACCCAAATTTGAAGTAAGCAGCACGATGGTGTTGCGGAAATCTGCCTTGCGGCCCATGGCATCGGTCAGCTGACCGTCCTCCAAAATTTGCAACAGGATATTCTGGATATCCGGGTGCGCCTTTTCGATCTCGTCAAACAGCACCACGCTGTACGGGCGGCGGCGCACAGCCTCGGTCAGCTGCCCGCCCTCGTCATGGCCGAGGTATCCCGGCGGCGCACCCAGCAGCCGGGCGGCGGTGTGCTGCTCCTGATACTCCGACATATCGAACTTGAGCAGTGCCTTCTCGCTGCCGAACCAGCTGACCGCCAGTGCCCGCGCCAGTGCGGTCTTGCCCACGCCGGTAGGCCCCAAAAACAGCATAGCACCGATGGGACGCCCCGGCTCTCCCAGACCGGTGCGGCTGCGCCGGATGGCTCCAGCCACGGCCGCCACCGCTCGCTGCTGACCGACGATCTCGGCATTCAGGCGGCTTTCCAGCTTGTCCAGACGCTCCCGCTCCTGCTCGCCCACCCGCTGGGCGGGCACGCCGCTGGCGGCTGCCACCACCCGGGCGATATCCTCCGGGGTGAGCACCGGCTGGGTGCGCTGCTCCTTTTCGGCAAGGATGCGCGCCGCCGCGCAGGCTTCGTCCACAAGGTCGATGGCCTTATCCGGCAGACAGCGGCCGGGCAGATACCGCACCGAAAGCTCCACCGCCGCCTGCAAGGTCTGGGGCGGCAGGCGCACGTTATGGTAGCGCTCGTAGCGGGGCGCAAGGCCGTTGAGGATCTCCACCGCCTGTGCGGGGGTAGGTTCCTCCACCTGTACCCGACCAAAGCGGCGTTCCAGCGCGGCGTCCTTCTGGATGTGGGTGCGGAACTCCTGATTGGTGGTGGCGCCGATGAGCTGCAACTCGCCCCGGGCAAGCACCGGTTTCAGGATGCTGGCGGCGTCGATAGCACCCTCGGCGGCACCGGCACCCACGATGGTGTGGAACTCGTCGATAAACAGGATGGCGGTGCCGTCCCGCACCAGCTCTTCCAGCAGGTTTTTCAGCCGCTCTTCAAAATCGCCCCGGTACTTGGTGCCCGCCACCAAGCTGGCCATATCCAGTGCCAGCAGCCGCCGCCCTTGCAGCGCTCTGGGCACCTGCCCGGCGGCAATGCGCAGCGCCAGACCCTCAGCCAGCGCTGTTTTGCCCACGCCCGGCTCGCCGATCAGACAGGGGTCGTTTTTCTGGCGGCGGCACAGGATCTCCACCATGCGGTCAAGCTCGGCTTCCCGGCAGAACACCGGGTCCAGCTCCCCTTCGGCGGCGCGGCGGGTCAGATCGCGGCAGTATTTATCGCTGGCGCGGCTGCCCCGGGGGATGCTGGCCGACACCCGGGGCTGGGCGGGCAGCACAAACTGTCCGCTCAGCTGGCGGCACTCCCGCACCGCCTCGGTGAGCGAAAGCCCCATCTCCGCCAGCAGCAGCCCGGCGGCGCAGCCGTCATCTTCCAACATGGCACAGAGCAGATGCTCCGGCTCTGCCCGGCTGACGTGGGCGTTCTGCGCCCCAATGAGCGCATAGTCCATGGTGCGGCGCAGGTCCGGTGCCATGGACTGCCGGTCCAGCCGCTGTGCCGGGGCGCTGCGCCGCTGCGCCAGCTGACGGCGCACCTCCGGCTCGGTAATGTTTTTCCGGGTGAGGAACTGCGCCGCAGCGCCCTGCTGCTGCAGCATTGCCAGCAAAAGATGGCTGGTATCCGCCTGCTCACAGCCCAAATCCCCCGCCAGCTGCACCGCCTGCTGCAACAGCCGCGCCGCCGGGCGCGAAAAGCCCCGGTAACCGCCCATGCCCAGATTTTCCCAAATGCCCATGTGTCTGCTCCTTGCTGCATATAAAATCGTCTGCACTGGAAGTATAGCCCTAAAGGCGCAGAAAAAATCAGTCGTTTGTGTCGGGCGGCAGAAAAGTAAAAAACGATCCGCAGCGGTTGCCGGGGCGCGGGTGCGACCGGCTGCTGCGGATCGGTTTTTGAGATTTTATCTTGCGGGGAACGTTTTCAGAACGAGCCGCCTCCGCCGCCGTGGGTGGAGCCGCTGGAGGAGGTGTGAGTGGAGCTGCCGCCGGAGTCGCTGGAGCTGGACTCCTTTGGCCGCTCGGTGCGGTGCACCTCACGGTACAGATACAGATCCCGCTGGTTGGTCAGCTTCATGCTGCCCTGCCGCACATAGCTGGTTGCGTCCCGCTGCGGTGCCACGCTCTTGAGCCGGCTCTTCATCACGCCGGTCACGATCAGTGCCGCGATCAGGCCAATGACCAGCGCCACGCCCAGATACACGATCGAGAACGGCTCCTTGGGCATGTTGTCCACATCGTAGGGGTGGCCTTCGCGGGCGGCGGTGACATACGCATCCGTCCACTGGATAAAGGTACGGAAGGCGGCGGCGTAATCGCCGTCTGCCATATCGGGGGTCATCTGCTCGCCAAGGTACTGGATGCCGGCATCCGTAAAGGCGGTAATGCCGTAGCCGCAGGTGGAGATATGCCATTTGCGGTCGCCTATGCTCACCAGCAGCAGCACGCCGTCCCGGTTTTCACCGTAGCCGAACTGGCAGTAATCATACAGGTCATCGGCATATTCCTCCATGCTGGTGCAGCCCTCGCTTTCCAGCGAATCGATGGTAGCAATGATTACATCAAAGCTCTGGCGGACGCTCAGTTCCTCCAGCGAAGCTTCCAGCTCGCCGTCCTCGTCCTCGGTCAGAACTTCTGCGCTGTCGTTCATGCGGTAATACAGGTCGGCAAAGCCGTCTGCGGCAAAGGCCGGTGCGGCCAGCGCGACCAGCAGCACCAGTGCTGCCAGCGCGGCACAGAGGGAGCGCAGTGGGGTAACAGTCTTTTTCATCTTCCGTCCCTCCTTTACAGAATCCCGGCCAGCCACAGCAGCCACATCATCGCATAGGATGCTGCACCGACGGCTGCCGTAAGTCCCAGCGTCCACTTGCGGGCGGCGACCTTATCCACCGGCAGGTTGCCCACAAACTTGCCGGTCTGGCCGTTCATGGCAAAAATGTAGTTGTTGCCCTGCCAGCTGGTGCTCAGCACCCACACTGGGAACAGGGCATACTTTGCCTTGCCGCCGTGCAGCTGAATGCTGCTGTTCTCCATTTTCACGGAGTCGTAGCCGGTAACGGTCTGGGTAAAGGCGTCCTCGGTGGACTGACGGATACGCTCGTTGGCGCGCTGGATGCTCTTTTGGGCGTCCACATCGTACTTATCGGCCACATAGCCTGCCAGATACGCGGTCTTGAAGGGCACGGCATCGCTCATGGTAAACGGCTCGATGGATTCCATCAGGTCGTCCTCCATCTTGGAGGAGCCGTCCACCGGAACCGCGTCAAAGCCCAGCACGCCGTCCCGGCGCACGGAATAGTAGCTGGTCTCGGTATAATCGTAGTCGTCATCCGACCAAAAGCGGGTGCGGGTGGCGGTAAAGCGCAGCTGGGCGTCGGCATCGCTGTCGTACAGCCAGAAGGGCACATACACGCCCTTGATCTCGTCGATATGGTTCTGGCTGCGGAACACCTTGGGCAGCAGGGTCTTGCCCTTGAGGTGCTCCTGCAGCTTTTCCTTCGCTGCTTTTTTATCCAGCTTGAAGGGGATGATGAGGTCGGGGCGCAGGTCTCCGGCAAACTGTCCGGTGAGGACGATGGGGTTGCCGCAGAAAGGGCAGGCCGAGGCGGCCATGGTGTCGTCGCCCACGATCTCGCCGCCGCAGCTCTTGCAGACATAAGTATGCAGACCGGCGGTCTCGCCCTCTGCCCAGCTGCCGCCGGGGGTGGCCCAGTTCATCTCGCTGGGCTTTTCGTCCTTCAGCTCCTCGTCATAGCCCTTGAGGGTATCCACGTCGAACTCGGTGTCACAGTAGGGGCATTTCATCTTCTGGGTGGTGCTGTCAAATTTGATAGCACCATCGCAGCAGGGGCACTTATATTCCAGCATTCCTGCCATAGTGTTTCCTCCTATGATCTGCGAAGCAGAGGCTCCTTCCCTGCCCCGCAGTGTGATCGGTTATTGTGTGCCGGGTTCAGCTGCGGTCGTTTTCGTCAAAGGGGTCGCCGCACTCCGGGCAGAACTTGGGCGGGTGAGCGGGGTCTG